>VOFB01000952.1_pt1 | contig 34001 bp, 52 predicted proteins | sample 5384141 | NCBI WGS metagenome assembly VOFB01 (sample SAMN12384721, study PRJNA508395) | human gut metagenome | isolation source: healthy gut A | host: Homo sapiens | reverse complement strand
ATACAAGCTGGAAAGCAATCAACAACGGTGCAGAATGCTGTACACATACATTTAATGCGATGAAACTTTTACATCAGCATTTTCCTGCAATTATGGGAGCTGCATTAGAATCTGATATTTACTGTGAGGCAATCTGTGATGGAAGACATCTTCACCCTGGTACAGTACGTCTTCTTTTGAAAGTGAAAGGACTTGACAAAGTAGTTGCAATCACAGATTCAATTATGGCTGCAGGTCTACCGGATGGAAGATATAAACTTGGAGTAAACGATGTTATTGTTGAAGATGGTGATGCAAAGCTGGAAAACGGAGTAAGAGCCGGAAGTACCTTAACACAAAATGTTGCTTTGAAAAATCTTCTTGCATTTACAGGAAAACGTCTGGAAGAGATTTTACCGCTTCTTTCAGAGAATCCAGCCAGACTTATCAAAGTATACGATAAAAAGGATCGATTGCAGATGGAAAAGATGCAGATATCGTTCTTTTAGATGCGGAGAATGACATCGCAGATGTATTTGTTGGAGGAAATCTCATAGAGAGGTAGAAGAAAACAAAAATAGTGTTAAAATATAACTGAATATTTTTTTGTTAAAAGATTTAAGAAAACGGAAACAGGAGACAAAAACATGTTACTTATTTTGGCATTCAGCTTAGTTATTGCATCGGTATTCTTGATCATTTACAGAAAAAATAAAGATTCCATCTTATGGCTGGGACTTTGTACAAGTCTTATGTTGGAATTATGTGGTGTTATGCTTTTTATTGCAAAAAAAGGTGGCATTTCACAGGAAGTATTAACATTTCTGTATTTTTCAAGAAACATATATCGGAAGATGCAGTATTTCCTGATCACATTAGGTCAGCTGGGATATCTGATTGCCATAGGCAGGTCTCTGTTTCCGTTTTTTTGCTGAGGATTGCAATGAATTATTCAATGCTTCCGGGACTTAGAAAGCGGAAAACATGGGTTAAATTATCAAGGGTCATACCGATCATGTCGCTGATTCTTTTTACTTTCCATCAGTTTATAGAATGATTGTTCATAACAGGGAAAGTATGCAGGAGATTATAGCAAAAGGAAATATGATCTGGATCAATCTATATCTGACAGTATCTGTGGTGATTTTATTAATCGAGTATTTTTCCATTTCAATCCTGTTTTTGAAGAGGCAATTTCAGCAGACAGTAATCTTTTTTGGTGTCGATTTCGGCAATTTATCTTATTTACTATCATCAGGATCCGGGGCAGGTTTATCTCTTTTACGGGTATTCGATCGCATGGAATAGGGGAATCGGATATCTTCAGATTAATCCGTCTCTGGCAAGTTATATTATGCTTGTGATTGTAAATATCATTTGTGCTGTGCTTGGCTTTTACAGTCTATTTAAATATACAAAAGGTGATTATGAAGTTGCCATGACGGATGTTGTGATGGAACGGAAATTCGATACAGTGAGGGTAGGAGTTTCCATGTTCGTTCACAGCATGAAAAAATCAGCTTCTTGCCAACAAGGTTATTTATAAAAGAATTGACCAGATTTACAGTCAGCCGGAGCCGGATACGGTGAAGCTGAAAGAATGTATTGATGCACTCCGGGCTACAAACGATACAATGTTTACAAGAATTGAGGAACTGTACCGCAGTGTAAAATCTAATTCCATTACGATGATGCCGGTTAATATTCAGGAGATCATAGACACGACATTAGAACGGTTTCACAATAAATTTCCGGATGCGGGAGTGCGCATCCAAAACGAGGAAGTGTCTATGGTTCTTGCAGATAAGGATCATCTGTGTGAGGCAATCTATAACCTTTTGATCAATGCAGAAGAAGCCGTCATAGCTGCAGAACGGGGAGAAGATGGGCAGGTATGCTTAAAATGCAGGAATGAAAGATTATATACTTTGATTGAGGTCAGTGATAATGGACTTGGAATGTCAAAGAGTCAGATAAAGAAGATTTTCGATCCGTTTTATTCCAGCAAAAATTCTAACTATAACTGGGGAATGGGCTTATATTATGTCAGAGAGGTTGTAAAAAGCCATCTGGGTAAAATGAGAGTGGAAAGTACAGAGGGAAAGGGAAGTAAATTCTATATTTTAATTCCAAAGTACGAATAGATAACAGACAGGAGAAGAAAATGGCAGATAAGAAAAAGATTTTGATCGCTGATGATTTTCAGCTTTTAAGAGAGGATCTTACAGAATTGATCAACAATCAACGGGATATGGAGGTTGTAGGGACTGCTTCTTCAGGAAAAGAGATTGTAAATCTTGCCAGAAACACAGAGTATGATCTGATATTGATGGATATTGAGATGGAGACAATGAACGCAGGTATTTTAGCAACGCAGGAAATACGGGAGGCTGACCCGGAAGCCGGAATCATTTTTCTGACAGCACATGAGACCCGCGAGATGATCGTGACAGCCATGGGTGCAGGAGCACTTGATTATATTGTAAAAGGATGTGAGGATGAAGAAATACTTTACCATATCCGCTGTGCTCTCAAAGGGAATCCAATTATGTCAAATAAGATCCATGAGACTGTGATGCAGGAATATGCCAGACTTCAGCAGAGTGAGAAGAGTCTGCTTTTTTTCATAAATAATATTTCAAAACTTACTGCAACAGAACGTGAGATGATAAAGTTGCTTTTACAGGGGTATAAGGTACATGAGATTGCAGAAGCACGCAGTGTGGAGGTAAGTACGATAAAGACACAGATCAAAGGACTGCTCCGTAAATTCGGATGCAGCAGAACAAAAGAGATCGTGCAGATTATAAGAGAATTGAATATTGAACACTTGTTTTAAAATGAAATAACATAGCATTCGCACTGGTATTTAATGGGTGCGGGTGCTATAATATTTTAAATACTTAATTAAAATATTTAACAAAGGAGAAGGGGAATGAAACAACCAGATATTTTATTATTTATGAGTGACCAGCATGGGGCAGATTATTGTTCCTGGGGGGGATGTAAAGTGGACACTCCGACATTAGATGCTATAAGAAAAACAGGAACTGTATTTGAAAATACGTATACATCCTGCCCACTTTGTGTTCCGGCACGAATTTCTTTTATGTCATCTAAGCTGCCATCAGATACAGGGTGCTATGGTAATCAGGATGCGTTACCGGATATTACACCTTGCTTTACACATGCACTGGTTGCGGCCGGATATGAGACGGTTTTAGCCGGACGCATGCATTTTTGTGGGGAAGACCAGAGGCATGGTTTTACAAAACGTATTGCACCGGATATTACGCCGGTAAGCTGGACGGTACCGAAAGAAAAATGGCACAGGAACGTGGAAATCTTATGGGGTGTCAGGGCGAACCATTCTGTCTGAATTATGTAGGTGCAGGGGAATCACCGGTAATGAACTATGACAAAATGGTAATTGAACAGGTATTGGAATATTTAGAGGAACCACACGAAAAGCCCGCAATTTATTCTGGTGGGAACCTATGGACCACATTTTCCATATATTACGTCAAAAGAGATGTATCTCAAATATTACGACCGTGTAGAAAAACCATCTTTCTATGAACCGGAAGAAATCCCTGAGTACCTGCAGGATTTTGAATTGCAAAAGCAGCCGTATGCGTGGGGAAGAGGCACGTTGGAAAGTGACAAGAGGAGCAAGGGCTGCTTATTGTGGTCTGGTCGAAATTATGGATTCACAGATTGGAAAAGTGAAAAAAGCCTTTGAAAAATATACAGAAAGGCACGGTACAGAAGGAATCTTTGGTTATTGTTCAGATCATGGAGATACATTAGGAGAACGACGTATGTTCGGTAAGCAGACTTATTATGAGAAATCTGCAAAAATTCCATTCCTTCTGACAGGATCTGGTGTGCCGGCAAATAAACAAATACAGGCATTGACAAGTATTATGGATATTGGACCTACAATTTGTGAACTGGCAGGAACAGAATATACATTTGGAGAAGGAAGAAGCCTTCTGCCTTATTTTGCAGGCGAAGAGGATGGAGAGAGAATTGTAGTCAGTCAGTTTGTCGAGAAATATAAAGGTGAAAGTTACGCAAGTATGATGCTCCGTTACAAAAATTATAAATATATTTCATATCATCATTATGAGAATAAGGATATGCTTTTTAATCTGAAAGAGGATCCGAAAGAAGGCCATAATTGTATTACAGAAAAGCCGGAAGTTGTTGAATATCTTAAGAATGAGAGAAGAAAACTGATTTCTTTTGATGAAATGGAAAAGCGCGGGCTGACCATGGGAAGCGGGCACAATTATTTATTGCAGTCGAAAAAACACTGGTATAAATGATGAGGAACGCTGGAAAGACAATCCTCCGGAAACAAGAGGAGAGTTGGAAATTGCTGCTGCAAGCGAACCGATCGTTCCGGGAAGCAGAATCATGAGGATTTAAACATATAAAGTGATAATAAGTGAACTATAAAAAGAACGCAAACGTTTGATAAATGTTTGCGTTCTTTTTTACGAAAACTGTGTTAAAATAAAGGCACAAAACAGAAGTATGTAATACATGATAGAACAATAAATCTGCAAGAAAAAGGAGAATACACAATGGGGCATAAGTTATATCTGGAATGTGGTTCCGGAATTAGTGGAGATATGTTTGTAGGAGCTATGCTTGATCTGGGAGCAGATCAGAAAAAAATGGAAGAGGCACTTCAAAGTCTTCCTGTAGATGGATTTAAAACGGAGATTACGAGAGTGAAAAATCAGGATTGGATGCGTGTGATTTTAATGTTATTTTAGATCATGCACATGAAAATTATGACCATGATATGGAATATCTGCATGGAGATCATCATCATGCAGAACACCATCACGGCCATGAGGATCACCACCATGACGAACATCATCACCATGAGCATAGAAGCCCGGAGGATATTATTCACATTATCGGACATGCATCTATGACAGACAGTGCCAGAGAACTTGCATGCAAAATCGTAAAAATCCTTGCAAATGCAGAGGCAAAAGCACATCGTGTACCACTGGAACAGGTGCATTTTCATGAGGTCGGTGCGGTAGATTCAATTGTTGATATTGTTGCCGCTGCAGTATGTGCAGACAGTTTAAATTTTGATGAAGTTTATATCCCTCAGTTAAATGAAGGAAGAGGAATGGTGCGATGCCAGCATGGTCTGCTTCCGATTCCGGTTCCGGCAGTATCGAATATTATAACAGATCATCATTTGAAATTGCATATTACAAATGTAGATGGAGAGTTAGTGACACCGACAGGAGCAGCGATTGCCGCCGCACTTCGCACGAGTGAACAGCTCCCGGAGCAGTTTGTGATAGAGAAAGTAGGAATAGGTGCAGGAAAAAAGAGAATATGAATGTGTCGGGGTATTGCGTGCAATGATGATTGCCTGATCAGACAGCAGTATGAAAATATGAGAGAATGAAAGAAGGGGATTGCGCAAAAGCGATAGAAGCCAATTTTTGTGAGTAGTTACTGAAAGTAACCTGAAAATATTGTATGAAATGTAAAAAAATATTTTGTACTGGACAAATTGAGCAGGAAGTGCTATTAATAAATTATCCATTAAGTTAAAACTTTTAATAAAGTATCGAGTACAACAATATATGCCCTAACATAATTGTTGAATTGCAATAGTGCATAGATTTCTGGCTGGAACTATCCGGATAGAAGTGATTAAAAGGAGAAAAATGGAAGATAAGATGTTATACAAAGACCCTAGTCAACCCGTAGATGTACGTGTGGAAGATTTGCTTTCCAGAATGACACTGGAAGAAAAGCTGCACAGCTGTGTGGAGACCTTGCGGCATCCTTTATTGTAGATGGTAAATTAAGTCATGAAGCTTTGAAAGAAAAATTTAAGGATGGACATGGAAGAATTACGCAGTATTCATTAGTTGGTCTCGTGAGTCCAAAACAGATTGCAGAGATTACCAATGAACTGCAGGATTTTTTTGTAAATGAAACCAGACTTGGAATACCGGTTGCGTTGCAGTCAGAGAATTTGTGTGGATACCCGGGAGCAGGCGGAACACTTTTTCCGGCTCAGATTAATGTTGGATCAACATGGGAACCGGAACTGGCAGAAGAGATGAGTTCGATCATTGGACAGGAATCCAGAGCAGTTGGAATCACATCTGCTATGAGTCCGGTAATTGACGTATCCAGAGATCCGAGATGGGGACGTACTTATGAAACATATGGCGAGGATCAGTACCTGATCAGCCAGATGGGTATTCATTACGTCAGAGGTATGCAAAATCAGGGCGTAAGCTGTATAGCAAAACATTTTCTTGGATATGCCGAGACACAGGCAGGACTTAATACTGCGACTACAAGATTAAATGACCGCGAATTATATGAAGTATTTGCGACACCTTTTGAAGCTGCAGATAAAGAAGCAGGTCTTGATGCAATGATGGCAAACTATGCAGAGATTGATGGACTGCCGGTAATTGATAATAAGAAAATTGCAAGAGATTTACTTCGTGACACTATGGGATTTGAAGGGATGCTGACATCAGATGGAGCGGCAGTATTAAAAACATATAACTATTTTAAAGTTGCAAACAGTTATATGGAAGCTGGACTTCTGGCAAAGAAAGCAGGATGTGATACAGAAATCCCGGTTGGTGCATCCTACCGTAATCTTCCGAATTACGTCAGAAGCGGAGAACTTGATGAAAAACTAATCGATGAATCAGTTAGAAGAATCCTTACAATTAAATTTAAGCGGGGATTATTTGAGAATCCATATTGTGAAATTGAAAAACTGGAAGAAGCAATGCGAAATGAGGAAAAAAGAAGAGGTCAGCAAAAAAATTGCACAGGATTCCCTTATACTTCTTAAAAATGATGGTGTCCTTCCAATCAAAAAAGGAACAAAGATTGCTGTGATCGGACCGCATGCAGACAGCCTCCGTTATCCGGTAAGCGGATATACTTATCCTGCTTATATCGAGATGATGGATGCAGGAAGAAAAAACAATGCATCAGTAACATTCAATGGAATTGCAGATGAACAGGCTAAGGCAGAAAAAGAAAAGGCACCAAAAGGACCATTTGAAACACTGTTTGATATGCTGGATGAGGAAGATGTAAAACAGCTGGACGATATGAACGGAGTTTTGAGAACGCTTCACACTAGAAGCTTAAAAGAAGTACTTTCAGATAGATTTGAGACAGTTTATGCACAAGGATGCGATATTATCGGAACATCAGAAGAAGGATTTTCAGACGCAGTGAAAGCAGCAAATGAGAGTGATGTTGTTGTCATGGCATTAGGTGGAAACTGCGGATGGGTTAATGTGACAGGCGGTGAGGGAAAAGATCGTCAGTCATTGGAACTTCCTGGTGTTCAGGAAAAATTATTAGAAACGGTTGCTGCAACAGGAAAACCTGTCGTGCTTGTTTTATATGGACCGGGAATTTTTTCTGTTAACTGGGCAGTAGAAAATGTCGCAGGAATTGTTCAGGCATGGATGCCGGGACCATTTGCAGGTGAAGCTGTAACAAATGTTCTTGATGGAAACTTTAATCCTGGAGGTAAGCTGAATGTAACAATTCCTAGAAGTGCCGGACAGATACCGATTTTTTATAATCATAAAAACGGTTCCGGATATGCATCGGGAAGCGATGCTACGAGTGCAGCTATTTTCAGTGGTGGATATACGGATGGATTGGGAACGCCATTATATCCATTTGGCTATGGGTTGAGTTATACAGAGTTTGCATTGAATCATTTCAAAATTGAAAAGACCGAGATTCCGACTGATGGAAAAATCGAAGTTTCCTGCACAGTAAGCAATATAGGTGCTGTTGCCGGAGATGAAGTAGTACAGCTTTATCAGGCATTCCACGGAGCACATGTCGTAAGACCTAATAAACAGCTTGCCGGATTTAAACGAGTTCATTTAAATGCAGGTGAGACAAAGAAGATTACTTTCAATTTGGATACAGCACAGCTTGGATATTATGACGAAGAGATGCAGTTTGTTGTAGAACCGGGACAGCTTGATATTATGGTTGGTACATCTTCAGAAGATCTTCCGTTCAAAGAGACAATTAGTCTGACTGGCGAGAAAATTTGTGTTGCAGGTAAGAGAAGTTATACCTGTGAAGTGGAAGAAAAATAAAATATGAAAAAAAAGACCGAATATTATTATATTTAATCCGGATGAGATGCGTTATGATGCGATGAGCCATATGGGAAATCCAGCAGCAGAGACGCCATTTTTAGATGAGTTTGCAGGGAAGGATGCAGTTTCTTTCAGGAATGCTTACTGCCAGAACAGTGTATGCGTTCCAAGCAGATGCAGCTTTTTTACCGGACTGTATCCACATGTGCATGGTCATCGTACAATGAGCAGTCTTCTTCATCCGGGTGAATCAAATCTATTTTCAGAATTAAGAGAAAATGGATACTATGTGTGGATGAATGACAGAAATGACCTGTTTGCCGGGCAGATCGAAGGATGGGCAGAGTCGAATGCAGATGAGATTTATTACTGTGGACAGGTAAAACCGGCACCACGGGCAGTAAACAGGCAGGGAGAACGAAACGCAGACGTATATTCGCACTTTAATGGGAAACTAGGAACAGATGAGTCCGGAAGAAACTATACATCAGATGATGAGGCTGTTGATGCACTATCAAAAAATCAGAGGATGGGAAAAAAACTTGAACAGCCTTTATGTATGTTTCTTGGGTTAAATTATCCACATGTTCCATACCAGATTGAAGAACCTTATTTTTCTGCGATTGACAGATCTAAATTGCCGGAACGTATCCGCTACGAGGACTGTATCGGAAAATCCAAAATGCTAGAGCTTATTCATGAGTATGAGCAAATGGAAGAATATTCAGAAACGGAATGGAATGAATTACGTGCGGTTTACCTGGCAATGTGCAAAAAAGGTAGATGAGCAGTTTGATAAATTATGCCGGGAATTAAAAAAGGCTGGAATGTATGAGGATTCTCTTATCATTTTCTTAAGTGACCATGGCGATTATACAGGAGACTATAGTGTGACAGAAAAATCACAGAACAGTTTTGAGGACTGTGTTGTGAGAGTGCCGCTTCTTATAAAACCACCTGTATGGGAAAAACAGATCCTGGGTATAAGTGATGCCATGACTGAACTGGTAGACTTTTATGCAACAGTTATGGACTATGCTGATATAAAGCCACAAAGGACACAATTCGGAATAAGTCTAAGACCTGTGATTGAAGATCGTAGAAATGAAAACAGAAAATATGTCTTCTGTGAAGGTGGCAGACTGCCGGAAGAAAAGCATTGCGACGAGTTTCATGTGTCCGGTCCAAATGGTCCATCAGAGAAATTCGCATATTGGCCTAAAATGAAAGCTCAGACGGATGATGAAGCCCATGCGAAAGCAACAATGATACGAAGCACGGAATTTAAATATGTAAGCCGTATCCTGGGATCAGATGAATTTTATGATCTCAGAAAAGACCCACAGGAAAACACAATTGTATTCATGAAAAGTGTTATGAAACTGAAATTACAAAGATGCAGATTGCACTTATGAAATGGATGCAGGAGACGGCTGATGTTGTTCCGTATGAACTTGACAGTCGTTTTACACCGGAAATGTTATGGAATAAGGTGAAAAGAATGTGTCCGAAGGGAAAAGAGGGCGAAGTTTGGCAAAAAATTAAAAGTGGCGTTACATTAGGACAATTAATGATGTATATGCAGACGATAAGAGCAGAGAAAACAGAATAATTCATTGAAACAGTAAAAGGCGTGATTTTTGTCACGCCTTTTACTGATCTTAACAAACGATATTAATAAACAATGCTGACATATATACAAATATCATACATTTTGCTTACAACAATTTGAAAATATGTTATGATAAATACAGTGAACGTACCGGAATATTGAGCCGGTTGAGATAAAATAATAGGAAAAGGATATCAAAGCATGGCAGGGAAAAAGGGAAACAGCTTATTGGAAACAAGAAGACGCAACCGTGTCTTGATCAAAATATGATATTTCGGATGGAGAATGCGAGAAGGACTGCGATAGCCGAAGAATTAGGATTAACACTTCCGACAATTACAACGAGTGTAAACGAAATGCTTTCGGAGGGATTTTAGAAGAAATACCCATAACAGATGGAAAACTTGTAAATAACATGGGAAGACGTCCGAATGCAATTGCATTCCGTGCAGAGGCAGCCTATGCAATTGGTGTGGAACTTGGCCCATATGCAACCAGGGGCGGTTCTGATGAATTTAAGAGGAGAAGTTTTAGAACAATCAGAATATGAAAGTCCTGCTGAAAATTATGCAGGTATGCTTGAAAAGATAACTAATATCATAAACGATATGGTGGATAAAGCAAAAGGCAGAAATCTGCTTGGAGTAGGGGTAGGACTACCGGGATTTATTGACAGAGAAAAGGGTGTGATCCGGAGCAATCCAAGAAAAGACTGGATGGGAAAACCATTTGCTACAGATTTAGAGGAGCGGATCCATCTGCCGATACTGATCGATAACAATGTCAGGCTTCGTGCTGTTGGACATGAAATGAGTATGCGTGGACAAAACCGGATTCATTTGCATATTTTTTGTTTCAAGAGGTGTTGCGTGTCCATTAATGTTGAAAGATGATGTGGTTTCAGGATATACAGCAGGAGCAGGAGAAATCGGCCATACAGTGATAAGCGTCGGCAAAGAACTTAAATGTGTGGATGATCTTGGCAGCGAAGGAGCAATTTTCAGAAATTGCCAGGGAGGCAATGTTAGGAGGCAGGCTTCCGGAACTTAGAGAGCGTGTGCAGAAGGATAGGATACTTCGGATGGATCAAATCCTTGAAGTACAGGAACTGGGAAACCCTGAAGTCAATTCGATTATTGAACAGGCGATTGGTTATCTTGGAATTGCTCTGGCAAATGTTGTGAATTTGATCAATCCTGGTTATGTGGTGGCAGATAGCTGCTTGTTTCAATCAGAAAAGAACAGAAAGCAATTATTAGAATCGGCAAAAAGCAATTTCTTTGGACTCAATGAAGAAGAGGTTCAGATTGAGTTTGCTCCATTTGAAAAATTCCGCGGTGCGAAAGGGGCAGCATATTTTTTGATCCGCGAAAAGTTTTTAAATATTTAGTAGCGGTCACTTAATATAACTAAATATTAGTTAAAAAGTTTAAGTAAATATCAACAAAATAAGTGCCTTATATTTGGAATAATTGTCAATTGATATTTATAAATTTTATCATATAATATAATTATTAAAAGTTTTAACAAAGTGACGGAATTAAAAAGTACTTTTGGTAGGGCAGAAGTACTATTTTAAAACCAACATAATTAAAAGATTTAACAATCTAACGGAGGAGAAAATATGAAAACAAATAATCAGGCTAAGCCAAAAGCATCAGAAGTACATTACTGGTTATACAGTACAGGTAACTTTGCAAACAATATCATCTTTATGATGGTAGGTACCTATATTACATATTTTTATACCAATATTCTTGGAATTTCACCTGCTATGGCAGGACTGGTATTTATGGTAGCAAGACTTGTGGATGCATTTACAGATCCATTAATGGGAATTATCGTTGACAAAACTAATACGAAAGATCGGTAAATACAGACCTTGGATTATCGCAGGAGCACCATTCCTTGGCATTATGTTTGTATTACTGTTTACAGCACCGAACTTTTCAATGACGGGAAAAGTAGTATATGCATTTGTTACTTATATCATTTATTCCCTGGCATGGACAATTGTTCAGATCCCACAGCTTGCACTCCCTGCAATTCTTACAAATGATATTGCAAAAAGAACAAGAAACCAGGCAATCTTCCAGGCATTTGGATCTATCGCAGCCTTAGTTGTATCTGCATGGGCACTTCCAATCTTAGATAAGCTTGGTGGACAGGATAATGCAGAGGCATGGTTCAAGTTTACGGTTATATTCGGTGCAATCAGTACAGTCATCTTCATTTTATCTGCAATGTCAGTGAAAGATGTAGATGTTTATGATTCAGAAGCAAAACAGAAACAGACAGCAAACAAAGAAATTTCTCTCAAAGAGACATTTTCTGTTATTACAAAGAATAAAGCATTACTTTGCGTGTTGATTGCATATGGAACTGATATGTTTGCATATCAGATTTCAAACTCTTTAAGAATGTATTTCTTTAAATATAATATGGGCGGAAGAACAGATCTTATCACATATATCGGATATGCATCCACATTTGTCGGATTTGCACTTGTTATTTTTATTCAGCCTTTTGTTAAGAAGACAGGAAAGAGAGCAGGTATTATTGGTATTGAGGCACTTGCAATTTTAGTTACTCTTCCTATGCTTATCACAGGTCTGAAGGGAAGCTACTCAGTTTCCGCAGTTATGTTTACATATATTGCAATTGCATTTACATGGACAATTAACAATATGTTAAGTCGTTCCGCTGTACTTGATTCTGCAAACTATGCACAGATGACACTGGGAATTAATGGAACCGCACTTGTTAATTCTACATTCACATTTGTTAATAAATGCTGCCAGGCTTTCTCAATGTTCTTTAGTGGAATGATTTTGTCCGCAACAGGATTTAACAAAGACGTTACAGAACAGACACCTGGATGTTTAAAAGCTATCTTATTACTTATGCACGATTGGACCGATTGTCGGATATTTATGCTCACTGATTGCAATGTATTTCTATCCACTGACACGTAAAGGTGAAATCGAAATGCAGGAAAAACTTGATAAAATGGATATTAAAAAACTCAGAGGACGACCTGGTTCTTTAATTAGAAAAATCGGTAACCGTTTACAGAAAAATCTGTGGCAGATGCATCGTTCGACGAAAAATAGTTCCATCCGATTGTAAAAACAATGGATTGGGCAGAGATAAAAGTCAGGGATACTCTGAAGGAGGGGTATTCCTTTCTTTTATATTTACGAGAAAACAAAATTTTTAACAGATACATGAAAAAATACAAATTTGGGCTGTGAGAATTGTAAAATCAACAAAAATTTTATAAAAAGAAAGGAAAGAAAAATGCTGAATTTAATCATACATAACCAGTCAGGAAGAACAGAAACAAGCAGTAGAAGGGATCATGAAAACCAAAGAAAGTGTACTCAATGAGGCAAAAGCAGGAGAAAATGTTACGCTGACAGCCAGGGGATGGCTTGATACGGAAGAATGGGCAGATGATGCGAAGCTGAAACATCTGGAAGAAATTGCAAAAGAGATTCGTGAAAATGCAGATGCATTTGTTCTGATCGGAGTAGGAGGGTCCAATAATGCGGCACGTTCTGTAGTAGAGGCATTGCGTGAGGGCGGAGCGCCGGAAATTATTTATGCAGGAAACACACTCACCGGATGCTTTGAACCGTATGATGAAAAAACTGGAAGGAAAAATCCATTTATATTGACTGTATTGCAAAGAATTTCGAAACATTAGAGCCAGGTTCCTCTTTCCGTATTTTAAGACAATATATGGAAAAGACATATGGAGAGGAAGCACATAAAAGAATTATCGCAACCGGAACAATCGGAAGCTCTTTGGAGGAACTTTGTACAAAGTATGGTTATACATTTCTGGAGTTCCCACTTAATGTCGGTGGAAGATATACTGCAATGACAAATGTAGGACTGCTTCCGATGGCAGTTGCAGGCATTGACATCCGTGCATTAGTTCAGGGAGCAAAGGATATGCAGAAGCGCGTACATGAAGAAAAGTGCTGAAAATAATATAGCATATCAGTATGCATGCCTGAGAAATCTGTACTATCAGGAAGGCTATCGCGTGGAGATGCTTTCAAGTTTTGAGCCTCAGTTCCGTTTCTTCTATAAATGGTGGATCCAGCTTTTTTTGCAGAAAGTGAAGGAAAAGATAATAAAGGAGTCTTTCCGGTGGCAGGAGAATTTTCGGAGGAACTGCATTCAGTAGGACCGTTTATCCGGATGGTTCTCCGATTATGTTTGAGACATTTTTGGATGTAAAGAAGCAGAATGCATCTTTGATCGTAGAACCGGATGAAAAGGAAGATTATTTTGATTATCTGGATGGAAAAGATTTCTGGGAGATCAACAAAGCCGCATATCATGCAACTGTGGCAGCACATAGCAAAAAACTCCCTTGTCTTACGATAGAAGTGGATGAATTGGATGCTTATCATTTTGGACAGTTATTTTATTTCTTCCAGTTCGCATGTTATTTGTCCTGCAAGATCATGGGTGTAAATCCATTTGACCAGCCGGGAGTAGAGGCTTATAAAAAGTGGATGTTTGAGGCACTTGGAAAATAAAAAATTATGTTTAATCATATCATGGAATATGGAACACAAAAAGCTTCGGACTTGTAATGAACGTCCGAAGTTTTTTGTGATAAAATATTGGTGAAACATCACAAACGTTTGCGTAAATGCCACGCAAAATTTGTGACGGATGTGTTATAATGTAAACAGCGTAAGAAGTGTCGGAATTTTATAATTTCAGCAACACAGTTTCTGTTTGCAGTCAACCAAAATAGCAGACAAATACTTCAAATCAGGAGGAGAAAACTATGGGAGAGAATATACTGATCGTACATGGTGGTGGTCCGACATCTGTGATCAACGCATCACTGTACGGTGCAGTAAAGAAAGCAAAAAAGTATAAAGAGATCGAACATATCTATGCCGCTAAGAATGGCACTGGCGGTCTGATGCGCGAAGAACTTATTGAACTGGAAAAGGTTCCGGACGAAAAGTTAGAACTTTTACTGAATACGCCGGGAAGTGCGATCGGAACATCCAGAGATCAGATTGAGCAGGCAGAATACGACAGAATGATCGAAGTACTGTTAAAGAAGAATATTAAATACGTACTTTTCAATGGTGGCAACGGAAGTATGGATACCTGCGGAAAGCTTTATAAGAACTGTCAGGCAAGAGGATTAGATATCAGAGTAATGGGCATTCCGAAGACTCATGATAATGACATTGCGATCACAGACCACAGTCCTGGATACGGAAGCATTGCAAGATATATGGCACAGAGTGTGAAGGAAGTGGCAGCAGATGTCAAAGGACTTCCAATCCACGTAGTTGTTGTAGAGGCATTGGGACGAAATGCAGGATGGACTACAGCAGCAAGTGCATTGGCAGACGATGGTGATGGTGTCGGTCCGGATCTTATTTATCTTCCGGAGCGTCCGTTTGATGAGGAGAAATTCCTTGATGACGTGAAGAAGCTTCTTGAAAAGAAGAGCGGAATCGTAGTAGTTGCAAGTGAAGGTTTAAGAGATAAAGACGGAAAGCCAATTGTTGAGCCAGTCTTCCAGAGTTGGACGTGCAACTTATTTTGGTGATGTCAGCCAGCATCTCGCTAATCTTATTATTAAGAAGCTCGGATACAAAGCAAGAGGTGAGAAACCGGGTCTGGTAGGCGTGCAGCCGCACATGAACAGAGTCCGGTTGACCGTGAAGAAGCAGTGCTTGCCGGAAAGATGGCCTGCGAAGCGATCATGAATGGTGAATCCGGAAAGATGGTGGCATTTGAGCGTGTTTCTACGGAACCATATGTGATGAAACCATTTTTAGTAGATATCGATAAAGTCATGATGTATGAGAGAACCATGCCGGATGAATTTATTAATGAAGAGGGCAATGGTGTAACGGAAGCGTTCAAGGAATGGTGTAAACCATTGATCGGTGGTGAACTGCCTAAGATGATTTCTTTTAACTAATAACATATATCAATAGTAAGCAAAACAAGGAGGATTATTATGTTAGTACCAATGAGAGCAATTTTGGATGCAAAGAGATAAGAATGGTTATGCACAGGGTGCATTTAATGTAAATGCTGTATGCCAGGTGAAAGCAGCTGTAGATGTTCATCAGATTTTAAGAAGCCCTGCGATCATTCAGGAGAGCTGATCTTGCAAATGGATTTATGGGTGGACGTACAGATTTCGCTAATTCCACATTAGAGGATAAGAAAGCAGGAGCTAAGAATATCGGAGCAGCAGTAAAGAAATATGCGGCAGACAGTGATATTCCGGTTGCACTTCATTTAGATCACGGTAAGAATTTCGATTCCTGTATCGCTGCGATCGAAGGCGGATATACAAGTGTCATGATCGATGGAAGCTCTCTTCCATTCGATGAGAACGTAGAACTGACACGTGAAGTTGTAAAATATGCCCATGAGAGAGGTGTTACAGTAGAAGGTGAGCTTGGTGTGTTAGCAGGTGTTGAAGATCATGTATTCGCAAAGCAACAAGTACTTACACAAATCCATTAAGTGCAATTGATTTCTTCAAAAAAACAGGTGTTGATGCATTAGCGATCAGCTATGGTACCATGCACGGTGCAAACAAAGGCAAGAATGCAGTGATCCGTAAGGAAATTGCAATCGCGATCAAGGAATGTATGTTACATGAAGGAATTGAGGGATATCTTGTAAGCCATGGTTCTTCTACTGTTCCACAGTATATTGTAGAAGAGATCAATGCCCTTGGCGGAGAGATCACAAATGCATACGGAATCGATGTAGACCAGCTTGTAGAAGTAAGCCACTGCGGCATTAATAAGATCAATGTTGATACAGATCTTCGTCTGGCAGTTACAAGAAATATGAAAGAGCTTTTTGCAAAAGATGCTGCTCTTAGAAACAGTGCATCTGTAGGTCAGATCTATGAATTATTAGAGACAAAGAAATCAGCATTTGATCCTCGTGCATTCATCACACCGATCATGGATACAATTATGTATGGAAATGTTCCGGATGATGATGTTCCAAGAATCTGTACATGCATTGAAGATGGTGTAAAAAGAAGCAATCGCACCATTACTTGTGAAGTTCGGAAGCTACGGAAAAGCACCGAAGGTAGAACGCGTTACAATCGACGAGATGGCAGAACGTTACAGAAAAGCAGGAATCTAAGAAAGAGTAAGTTGATCATAATGGATGCCGGAGATACAGCGGGTGCTTCCGGTATCCATACCAGATAGAGAGGAAAATCCATGAAACATATTTATCTGAATTTAAAAGATTTGATGTTCCAACAGAATTTGGTGGAGTAAATCGTATTGCACCGGTTGCTGACTGGGCAGAGTATATTGTAAAGAATACACAGGACGAACTGAAAAAATATGATCGTTCAGAAGTAGAATTTGCAATGTATTTTCCGGAGGTTCACCTTTTAAATGCAAAGAAAAGCAAAAACAGAGGACAGCCCGATCAAGGTTGGATGCCAGAGCGTTTACAGAGCAGACACTGCAGTAGGTGGCAATTTTGGTGCATTTACAACAAACAGACCAGCATCTGCAATGGCTGCGGCAGGATGTGAGACAACAATCATCGGACATTGTGAAGAACGTAACGATAAGGCCGGAATTCTTGCAGAAGCAGGAGTGACAGATACAGATGCAGTGAACCGCCTGTTAAATCAGGAGATCAAATGTGCCATTGAAAGAGGAATGACAGTTCTTTATTGTATCGGAGAAAAGAGTGAAGAGCAGGATCAGTGGCAGGAAGTATTAGGCAAACAGCTTGAGATCGGATTAAAAGATGTTGACAAATCTAAAGTCGTGATCGCTTATGAGCCAATCTGGTCAATCGGACCGGTAAAACACCGGCAGGAAAAGACTACATCACTAAGATCGCACGTTTTGTAAAAGAACAGACTGGTGGTATGGATATCGTATACGGTGGTGGATTAAAGCAGGATAATGCAAAGAATGCTCGCTTCTATCGATGAAATCGACGGAGGACTGATCGCACTTACAAGATTCCAGGGTGAGATCGGATATTATCCGGAAGAATACCTTGAGATCATCCGTCTCTACATGGAAGGCTAGTCTGACAAACAGATTATAACGACACTCGTGATAATGTAAAATAAAAAGAAGTATATAAGAAGTTTTGCATTGTCTAAAACCAGATAACCAGGTTATTGCGAAAAAAGCTCGCAATCCTGAAAAAAGGAGAACAAAGATATGAAGATTGAATTCGAATATGGACAGGGAACAATGCCTGCAGAGTTACCAGATAATACTGACATTTTTATTCCAGGTGAAACAGTAAAAGATCCGGCTTATATCCCGGAAGATAAATTAGAGGAAGCATATTTAGAGAGTCTTGCTCATCCAATCGGAATGCCAACTTTAACAGAGCTTGCTCATAAAGGAAGCACTGTTACATTTATCGTTCCAGACCGTGTTAAAGGTGGAGAACAGGCAACTAGCCATAGAAAATTAAGTATCAAATACATCTTAAGAGAACTTTATGCGGCAGGTGTTGAGAAGAAAGATATTCTGTTCATTATTTCTAACGGTTTACATCCAAGAAGTAAAGAATCTGATGCAAAGGCAATTTTCGGTGAGGAATTATTCAACGAATTCTGGCATACAGGTCAGATCATCAGCCATGACAGTGAGGATCAGGGAGCATATGGTATATCTTGGAACAACTCACAGAGGTGATCCGGTATACATGAACAAATACGTATTTGACTGTGATATTCCAATTCTGATCGGTCATGTACAAGGAAATCCATATGGTGGATATTCAGGTGGTTACAAGCACAGTGCAACAGGTATCACTAACTGGAGATGTATCGCAAGTCATCATGTGCCGTCTGTTATGCACAGAGACGATTTTACACCGGTTAATGGCGGCAGCTTAATGAGACATAAATTCGATGAGATCAGCATGCATATGGAAGAGAAAATGGGCCATCCTTTCTTCTGTTGTGATGCAGCCTTGGATACTCAGTCAAGACAGATTGCAATCTATTCTGGTTATGCCAAGGAAATGATGCCAATCAGCTGGAAACTTGCAGATAAGAGAACTTATGTACACTGGGCAGAGAAGAAGTACGATGTACTTGTATTCGGTATGCCACAGAAATTCCACTATGGTGATGGAATGGGAACCAACCCGATCATGATGATGCAGGCTTTAAGTGCACAGGTATTAAGATTTAAACGTGTTATGAGTGACAACTGTGTAATTATCTGCTCATCTATCTGTAACGGATATTTCCATGATGAATTATGGCCATATTTAAGAGAACAGTATGAATTATTCCAGCATGATCATATGAATACATTGCCAGATATCAACCGTTACGGCGAGTACTTCGCAACAAATGAAGAATATATCCGTAAATACCGTTTCACAAACGCATTCCATCCATTCCACGGATTTTCTATGATGTCTTGTGGACATATCGCTGAGATGAATACAAGTGCAATCTATATTGTTGGTGCTGAGGAACCGGGATATGCAAGAGGAATGGGTCTTAAGACAAGAGCTACATTTGAAGAAGCTTTAGCAGATGCTGAGAAGAAATTTGTTGGAAGCAACCCGAACATCTTAGCACTTCCTATGACATTCAAGAAAAAGCAGCTGTTCATCTTTGCATGAAGAATCCGGAAGATGACTGCATGGATGAATACGGACATCGTCATAACAATGGCGGATGTGGATGCTTGCTAATCACTATGCAAAATTCATGACAATTCTTTTATGGGAGTGTAGTGAAATTCCTTTATAAAAATATACCTAATCAAAGAAAAACGAGTTGTTTTACAACTCGTTTTTCTTTGAACGGAATATCATAAAGGACAGGAATAAATTTCTGGAGGAATATTTGTGCAAAATACAAACAAAAAATTATTTGAAGAAACTCCGGTTCCACAGGCAGTTCAGACAATGATGATTCCAACGATTATAGGTGCACTTGTAACGGTGCTGTATAGTCTGGCAGATACTCTGTTTGTCGGAATGATGAATGATCAAATCCAGAATGCGGCAGTTGCATTGGCAGCACCGGCACTTCTGGCATTTAACGCTGTGATTAATCTGTTTGGAATCGGTTCATCAAGTATGATGAGCAGGGCACTTGGAAGAGGAGATTTAAAGACAGTATGCGCAAGTGCATCTTTGGGTTTTTATGGAACAGTTGTGAGTGGAGCTCTATTGTCTGCACTCTGTTATATTTTTATGCAGCCGTTTGTAGTTCTTCTTGGAGGAGATATAAATACAGCGGCAGCAACAACCGCATATATGAACTGGGCAGTTGTATGTGGTGCGATACCAACAATTTTAAATGTCGTCATGGGATATATGGTCAGAGCAGAAGGCGCATCCTTGCATGCGAGTATCGGAACTATGAGCGGATGTATTCTAAATATGATTCTTGATCCGTTTTTCATCCTCCCATGGGGATTGGGCATGGCAAAGAGGTGCAGGTCTGGCAACTTTTTTATCAAACTGTTTTGCATGCTGTTACTTTTTTGTCCTTCTTATGGTAAGAAAAAAGAAAACAAACATAAATCTGAATCCAAAGTATCTGTCGTTGACAAAAGAGATTGTTTTTGGTGTAATGGAAGTTGGAATACCGGCAGCGATTCAAAATCTTTTAAATGTAACAGGAATGACCATTTTAAACAATTTTGTTGCTGGATATGGTTCTTCTGCGGTAGCAGCAGTCGGCATTGCACAAAAAGTGTATATGGTTCCAATTCAGGTTGCACTTGGAGGAACGCAGGGAGTAATGCCGTTAGTGGGATACTCTTATGCAAGCAAAAATAAACAGCGTTTTGAGGAAACAATTCAAACAGTTATGAAACTTCTGGTGCCGTGTATGGTTCTTATTATGATATTATGTTGGATTTTTGCACCATCCCTGATCAGACTGTTTATGAAAAATGAAGAGGTTATTACATACGGTGCAATGTTTTTTGCGAGGTTTCTGCATGTGTATGCCATTTATGCTGGTCGACTTTCTGGCAGTCAGTGTATTTGAAAGTGTTGGAATGGGAAAAACAGCACTTGTTTTTGCAATCCTGCGAAAGATTGTCTTTGAGATACCTGCGATCGTGATCCTGAATAAAATTTTCCAGGCATCAGGAATAACCTATGCAGGTTTTGTTTCAGAGTTTATTTTATCAATTTTTGCAGTGATCTTACTTAGAAGAATTGCAGATGGGTTTGAAAGGAGAAATGAGAAATGATTTATCTTATATTTTTAGTTGTATGCTTTGGTGCATCCATTGTTGGTGCAATCTGTGGTATCGGTGGTGGAGTGATCATCAAACCGGTACTTGATTCTTTTGAGTGCTGGATGTAACAGCTATCAGCTTTTTGTCAGGATGTACGGTATTGTCTATGACAACATATTCTGTTTTGAAAAACAAAATCAGTGGAGAATCACATGTTTCCATGAAAACTGGTTTACCGCTTGCAATAGGGGCAGCGGTTGGTGGTCTGATCGGGAAATGGCTGTTTTCCTATGTAAAATCTTTGAGCAGTGATCCAAACAAGGTAGGAGCAGTTCAGGCACTGTGTCTTTTGATCGTTACACTTGGAACACTTATTTATACGATTTATAAGGCGAAAATTAAGACTTATAAAGTAGAAAATGCAAGTGTGTGTGTTCTTATTGGTGTATTTCTTGAATTATGTCTTCTTTCCTTGGAATTGGTGGCGGACCTATTAACCTTGTAGTGTTATTTTTCTTCTTCTCTATGTCGACAAAAATTGCAGCAGAAAATTCTCTGTACATTATTTTCTTCTCACAGATTGCAAGCCTGGTTTCAACGATCGTTTCAGGAAGTGTACCGGATTTCCAGATCGGAGTATTGATCCTTATGGTTGCAGGTGGTATCGCCGGAGGAATCTGTGGACGTGCGATCAATAAGAAAATTGATGAGAAGACAGTTGACAAGCTGTTTATCGCACTTATGGTCTTGATGATCGTAATCAATATTTATAACATTTTTAAATTTATGTAAGAATAAAAAGAGGAAAAGCATATGCCGCCAATTAGTGTACTGATGAAACCATCTTCCGGGATGTGTAATATGAAATGTGATTATTGCTTCTATTGTGATGAAACACAGAAAAGGATTCAGAATCTTATGGATTTATGTCAGAACAGACCTTAAAAAATGTGATCCGCAAGACGATGCTCCGTGCAGAGGGGGCGGTCAGTTATGCGTTTCAGGGTGGAGAACCGACGCTTCGCGGAATTGATTTTTTTGAAAAAGTGGTAGAATTTGAAAAGCAGTATAATAAACATGGTATCCGCGTGAATAATGCACTTCAGACAAATGGATATCTGATCAATGAGGCATGGTGCGAGTTTTTTCAAAAGAATCACTTTCTGATCGGGCTTTCCGTTGATGGAACGAAAGAAATCCATGATAGCTATCGCCACACCAAAGATGGAAAACCAACTTTTGATCGCATACGTCATGCAGCAGAACTGATGAGTCATTATGGCGTGGAATACAATATCCTAACTGTTGTGAATCAGAAAGTGGCATCCAATATTACAGAAATTTATGAGTTCTATAAAAAACAAGGATGGAATTACCAGCAGTATATTGCATGTCTGGATCCGCTCGAAGAGGCACATGGCGAGAATGAGTATGCATTAAAGCCGGAGCAGTACGGAAAATTTCTGATCGAACTTTTCAATCTCTGGTATGCTGACTGGAAATTGGGAAAGCAGCCATATATCCGCCAGTTCGAGAATTACATTGGAATTTTGTTAGATATCTGCCTGAAGCCTGTGACCAGAGAGGAACATGCGGAGTTCAGAATGTCGTGGAGGCAGATGGAAGTGTTTATCCATGTGATTTTTATATGCTGGATGATTATAAATTAGGGAATTTTAATGAGAATCGACTGGATGAAATTGATACGAAAAGAACAGAAATCGGATTTGTAGAGCGTTCACTGTTGCTTGATGAGGAATGCAAGACCTGTGAATATTTTCATATCTGTCATGGTGGCTGCCAGAGAAACCGTGATCTTAATGAACTGACAGGAAAATACCAGAATTATTTCTGCGAGAGTTATAAGATGTTCTTTGCAGCCTGTCTGCCACGGATGAAGGAAACGGTAAAGACACTGGAAAAGAGATAGAGGAAGTGAAAGAGAGTGAATGACTTTAAGAATCAGAGCAGTCACTGGAAGGTACTGTGAAGGCTGCACTTGCACAGATTGAGGAAAAAGCATACGATGCCGAATTGACCGCAAGAGGAATCACATCAGAGAACATCAGACATTATGGTTTTGCATTTGAGGGAAAGAAAGTCTTGATTGGATAAAACTTTGTAAGTATTTCATAAAATTTACCATCAAATTATAGAACAATCAAAATGATAATAATAGTATAATGAGAATGCAAAGGAAGGATAGCAGGAGGAGATTGACATATGGCAGAAATTTTCGCATCGAAAACAGCTGAGATTGAAGAGAGAGAAGTTATAAATGCGCAGATTTCCAGAAAACTTGCAGGGGAATGTATGGTACTTCTGGAAAACGATGGAGCTTTACCAATTCATACAAAAAAAGTGGCACTTTTCGGAAATGGGGCACGTGCGACGATCAAAGGCGGTACTGGATCGGGAGATGTAAACACAAGAAATAATGTGAACATTGAACAGGGATTTCAAAATGCCGGAATTGAGGTTATGACAACCGCATGGTTAGACAGACAGGGCAGAATACCAGCGCTGCGAAAGCAGCTTATGTGCAGTGGATGAAGGAGGAAGCAGCAAGAAAACAGACATCTGAACTTGCAGTAATGTTTGACCACCCTTACAAAGAACCGGACTGCGAGATTATCACGATCAATGACATTGATGTGTCAGAGACAGATACTGCGGTATATGTGATCGCTAGAAATTCCGGGGAAGGAGCAGACCGGTTTGATGGGGAAGGGATTACAGATTATATCCACACGAAAGAGGAAACATTCATCTGCTTGCTGAGGTATATGATAAACTGATTGTTGTATTAAATATTGGCGGAGTTATGGATCTTTCGGAAATGAGATCAATAGCGGGAGTCAATGCAATTCTCTTGATGAGTCAGCTAGGAAATCTTGGTGGAGATGCACTTCTGGATGTGTTGACCGGAAAAGTAAATCCATCAGGAAAGACAACAGATACATGGGCAGAAAATTATATGGATTATCCATCTTCCGCAAAATTCAGTCATAATGAGAGTGTACATGATGAAATGTACGAAGATGGTATCTATGTTGGATATCGTTATTTTGACAGCTTTGGTGTGAAACCACTGTACTGTTTCGGATATGGAAAATCTTATACTGATTTTGAGATAAAAGCTGGAAAGATAAGTGTGGAAGGGAATGAAATTCAGATTCCTGTAACTGTAAAAAATATAGGAAAAATTTATGCCGGAAAAGAGGTTGTTCAGGTATATTATAGTGCACCGGCGGAGTAATGGAAAAGCCATATCAGGAGCTGGCAGCGTACCAAAAAACAAAATTGCTGGCACCGGGTGAAACAGAAGAGATTGTCTTAAAGTATCAGGCAGAACAGATGGCGTCTTATTCAGAAAAAGAAGCAGCATGGATATTGGAAAAAGGTGACTATATTATCCGGGTTGGAAATAGCTCGGCTTCTACAAAAAGTTGCAGGAGTTATAGAAGTCTGTGAAGATATACAAACATTAAAGGCAAAAAATTTGTTTGCACTGGATGTCGCACTGAATGAGATTCATCCGGATGCTGTAAAATTGGAAGAAAAGAAAAAGAAGCCGCCAGTTATCAGGCAGAAAAAATAATCTTTGACACAACAGCTATTGCACAAAAACGGTTGTTTATCAGGGAATGCGGAAGGAATACCATACAGATAAGACAGATAAAATTACCATGCAGGATCTTCTTTCAGAAAAAGCAACAGTAGAAGAATTAGTGGCGCAGCTTTCAACGGAAGAACTTGCAGAATTTTGTGTGGGTACTTTGCGTGCTGACGGAGGGGAAGTTGTTGGAAATGCATCTTACACTGTACCTGGAGCAGCAGGAGACACCTCTTCTGTATGCAAAGAATCAAGAGGAATCAAGAATATGATACTTGCAGATGGTCCTGCCGGACTTCGCTTGCAGCCACATTTTAAGACGAAAAAGGATGGAACACTTCTTCCAGGTGGAGAGGTGATGGGGGATGCATACACACCATTTAATCCAAATATCGATGAGAAGGAAGTGGATAATTATTATCAGTATTGTACTGCAATTCCAATTGGCTGGGCACTGGCACAGTCATGGAACACAGAACTTGTAGAAAAGGCTGGAGATATGGTTGGTTCAGAAATGGAACAATTTCATGTAGATCTGTGGCTTGCACCAGCGTTAAATATTCACAGAAATCCGCTTTGCGGACGTAACTTCGAATATTATTCCGAAGACCCATATGTTTCTGGTAAAATTGCGGCAGCAATGACAAAAGAGAGTACAAAGCACAGGGGCAAGGGAACAACGATCAAGCATTTTGCGGTGAATAATCAGGAAGATAACCGTTACTTTGTCAATGCACATGTAAGTGAGCGGGCACTTCGTGAAATTTATCTGAAGGGATTTGAAATTGCAGTGCGTGAAGCACAGCCATTATCCATCATGACTTCGTACAACCTGTTAAACGGTATCCATACAGCAAACAGCCATGATCTGATCCAGGGAATGGCAAGAGACGAATGGGGATTTAAAGGAGTAGTGATGACCGACTGGTTCACCTCACAGGATATGCCGATGATTACCGGAAAATTCAAACCAGCTTATCAATCTCAGCATCTACCGGCTGTATTTATGCAGGCAATGACATCCAGATGCCAGGATGCCAGAAAAATGTCGATGATATTGTAGAAGCGGTTAAAACGGGAAAAGAGATTGATGGATATAAAATCACGAAAGCAGATTTACAGTTTAATGCGGCAAATGTAATCAGAGTTGTTGCCAGGACAATGTAAGGAAAAGCAAATACACATTTTTATGGATAAAACTCTCCGGAAAGACAGATAATATAAAAACTGTTTTTCCGGAAGAATCTGTGAAATAAGTTGAATTATACATAGAATATGTTACAATAATACCACTCAATGAGTGGTATTATTTTTAGGGGGAATTATGGGAGAACAATATACGATAGCAGAAAGAATGAAACAATTGAGAAATATCACCGGATTTAACAGAGCAGAGTTTGCGAGACAGCAGGGAATTCCATTGCGGACTATAGAGGAGTGGGAAGCTGGAAGAAGAAAAATGCCGGAATATGTATTGCGTCTTTTAGCTTATAAAATACAGTTAGAGAGCAGTAAGAAAGATCAGAGAATTCATATTATTCAGGATGAAAATAATAAAAGCATTGTGTTGATAAATGATATAAGATTTAAATCAAGGCGAAACATTGACTGGAATGAAATTGAGGAATATTTAAAGGAGTATATTGGAAACACATATGAGATTCTGGAAACATGCGAAAAAATCTATATTGGTAACGATTTTCCAGATGAATTTTGCCATTCAAAAGATAAAATCAGGTTGAAGGGGCTAATGAAAAAGCGAAAGCAAATATGATTTCTGCAAAAGAACTGATTTATATAGCGGCAGGTACAGAAACGTTATCAGATACAAAGAAAGAAAGGCTTTCGTTATGATACAAGATTTGGCATACCAAAATATGATGAAAATGGAGAACTTGAAGGATATCATATATATTCTGCAAAAATGCTTGTAAGAAGAGATGAGGATGGAAAATTATATTTATATGATTTTGTGCGCACAAAAAAAGAAAACGAGCAGCCCGCTTAGGCAATGAGTCATACGGTTGTAAACTTCGTTTCTTCATAAAGACTATATGCGAATTTGGATAAAATGTCAATCACTTTTTCCATTCAGCTGAGAAACTTTTTCAAAGCAAACTCATGAGAAAAAAATTTGCCTTGGAGACATTGACATAAAATTATCAATGCGATATATTGGGTATGATAAATGTTGACATGGAAACAAAACGAGGTGGAGCTATGAAAGAACAACAACGTTTGTTACAGGAAATCGCTCTTATGTTAGAGCATCAGGATATGCTTTCAAAATTGACAGAAAGCCAGTGTCTCGATGAGTATGGTTATTCGGAGACACATTGTATTGATAATATTGGACGTCTGGAACTGCCAAATGTCACCAAAATTGCAGAACAGATGCAGATGACACGTGGTGCGATCAGCAAGATGACGAAAAAACTTCTTGCAAAAGGTCTGATCGAAAAATACACGTTGGAGACAAATAAAAAAGAAGTATATTTTAAATTGACTGAGCGTGGCAAGGTTCCTTTTTAAGGAACATGAAAAACGTCATAAGCAGTGGGAGAAGCGTGACATGCAGTTTTTGTCCCGTTATTCCAAAGAGGAGACAGACACGATTTTAAAGTTCATGCAGGAATTTAATGTTTATCTGGATGAACAGATCGAGCAATATATCACAGACGGCAGGGAAAGTACTGAATCCAGATAGCAGCAGGATAAGACTATAGGAAAAATACATGGCGAAAGGCGGCAGAATTTATGGAAAAGAAACCATTTGTAACAAAGGAACAGCTAGATGAGATCGTGAAAAAATACCCGACACCATTTCATTTATATGATGAAAAGGGAATCCGTGAGAATGCGGAAGCAGTGAAAGAGGCGTTTGCATGGAATCCGGGCTTCCGCGAATATTTTGCGGTAAAGGCAACTCCAAATCCATTTATTTTAAACATTTTAAAAGAGTACGACTGCGGATGCGACTGTTCTTCTTTAACCGAGCTGATGTTAGCAGATTCCCAGGGATTTGACGGAAAGCATATCATGTTTTCCTCCAATGATACGCCGGCAGAGGAATTTGCTTATGCGGATGAACTTGGGGCAATCATCAATCTGGATGATTTCACCCACATTGATTTCTTAGAAGAAACAATCGGTCATATTCCGGAGACCATCAGCTGCCGTTACAATCCGGGTGGTGTATTTGAACTGAGCAATGGAATCATGGACAACCCGGGAGACGCAAAATACGGATTTACCCATGAACAGATCATTGAAGGATTTAAAATTTTAAAGAAAAAGGTGCAAAATACTTTGGTATCCATGCATTTTTAGCCAGCAATACTGTCACAAACGAATACTATCCGAAGCTTGCAGGAGAACTGTTTGAACTGATCGTGGAATTAAAGGAAAAGACCGGATGTGATATCAGATTCATAAATCTTTCCGGTGGTGTGGGAATCCCTTACCGTCCGGACAGAGCCGAATGATATCGCTGTGATCGGAGAAGGTGTGCAGAGAAGCATTCGAGGAGATCTTAGTTCCGGCGGGACTTGGCGATATTTCCATTTATTCAGAAATGGGACGTTTCATGTTAGGACCTTATGGCTGTCTTGTGACAAAAGCGATCCATGAGAAACATACTTACAAAGAGTATATTGGTGTTGATGCATGTGCAGCAAATCTGATGAGTCCGGCTATTTATGGTGCATATCATCATATCACGGTCATGGGAAAAGAAAATGAACCATGCGATCACAAATACGATGTGACAGGTTCTCTTTGTGAAAACTGTGACAAATTTGCGATTGACCGCATGCTTCCGAAGATTGATATGGGTGATCTGCTCGTGATCCATGACACAGGAGCACACGGATTTTCCATGGGATACAATTATAACGGCAGACTCCGCTCCGCAGAAATCCTGCTAAAAGAAGATGGCTCCACACAGCTCATCCGTCGTGCAGAGACACCGGATGATTATTTTGCAACATTTGACTGTTTCGATATTTTGAAAAATATGAAGCATCCGGAAAAATAGAAGATTTACGAACTGCAGGATAAAAAAATTGAAAGGTCGAAAACTTGTGTATCGATAAAACTTTATTTGATCATACAAAAAATAAAATTGTAGGAAGCCAGAGAATGCGGCAGGGAATCGGTACATTATCCGAAAAAACAGTGCATGCAGTCATGAAGAATTATTATGCACCGGACACGGATATGCATGAGATTCCGATTGAAAATTTTGTGGCAGACATCTACACCGGGCAGGAGATCATCGAGATCCAGACAAGGGCATTTTATAAAATGCGGCGGAAGCTTGACGCTTTTCTGCCACTATATCCGGTCACGATCGTTTATCCAATTCCCGCATATCAAGTGGCTGTCGTGGATTGACGAGGAAACGGGGGAGACTTCGCCGAAACGCAAGTCACCAAAGACCGGAAATCCCTATATGGCATTTATTGAGCTCTATAAGATCCGCCCTTATTTATCAAATCCAAATCTGCATTTAAAACTGGCGCTGCTTGATATGGAGGAGTACCGCCTGTTAAATGGATGGAGCAAAGATAAGAAAAAGGGAAGTGAGCGGTATGACCGCATTCCGGTAAAGTTTTCAGAGGAAGTCTGTATCGACCGAAGGGAAGATTACATGCAGTTTGTTCCATATGAACTGCCGGAACAATTTACTGCAAAAGATTTTGCAAAGCATGCCAAAATCCAGCTTCGGCTTGCGCAGACCGTTCTTCTGATCTTAACAGACCTTGAAATCGTCGTTCGGGTTGGAAAACAAGGCAAGAGTTATCTGTATGAAGTAAATGAATAAAAAAACTGCTTAGGCAAACCGGATGTCATCCGTTTTGCCTAAGCAGTTTTTTATTGTTTTAGTAACTCTGTAATATTGATAGTCAAATTGTCATAAATACATACCGCAATGTCATCGTCAAAACTGTATTGATCATTTAATTCTTCTTTTTCTAAATCATAAACATTTACTGTCCTGGTCAGTGGATTTACGATCCAGTATTCACGTACACCGGCAGAGTGGTATTTGAATAACTTCACACCGTAATCCGTGCGTTTGGTACCTGGAGATGCAATTTCGATGATCCAGTCCGGTGCACCGACACATCCGCGGTCATCCAGCTTAGACTTGTCACAAATAATGCTGATATCCGGTTCCACATAAGTTTTGTCATCCGCGTTTAGGAAAACGGCAAATGGGGCTGGAAAAACTTTGCAAGCACCGTTGTTTTTTTGATATAATCAGTAATCTTATAGTGAAGTTCTGAAACGAGTTCCTGATGAAGCCGGTTTGGTGGTGCCATATCATAAACAACACCATCAATCAGTTCCGCTCTCTGCCCTTCCGGAAGAGAGAATATATAATCTGTTGTGAAAGAAGATTCTTTTGGTAATGGCATAGTGTGTACCTCCTGAATTTATGACTATATTATAACATCTAATGTGTTTTATTGAAACAATAGAATGCACGCTCCGCGAACATTCTATTGTTTCAATAAAAAAAACCTTGAGATAACTATTCTCAAGGCTTTTCAATAAATGTATCAATGCAGGAGATGGGACTTGAACATTACCCCAATAGCGCAAAGCCAGAAAAATAAAGGATTTGAGGCGTCGACATTGTTAGGTCTCACCCTAAGTCTCACCATCTTTTTATAATCTGCATCAGAAAATGAAAATCTTTAATCAATAGTCTTAATATAATCAAGCCAGAAAGATATGTCAATATATTTGTAATTCTGCCGGAGAGATTTAAGTAATGCATTCAATATCCACGGAATGGCACACAACAAGTAAGGTTCTTGGTGTACAAGCATAAAATTTGCAAAGTAAAAGATTACGAAGTGAGAGCGGGTATGTGTCCTGCTCTTATTTTTTTTGAAAGAGACGGAATCGAGAGAGATGACATTTTTAGAAAGAACTACTATGTAAACAACTACTAGTGAAAGAACTACTACTAGTTAAACTACTACGTTATTAACAACTTTATATAGTAAGTTTTTTGATGTTTTCTATATCCTCGGAATGACTACTAGGGTTCTACTATGCCACGCGCATTGATTGGACACCAAGAAAATTGCATTCCAATGCTGTATTCTGGCACAGTTTGGCGCCTGATAAATTAGAACCCCCGTACGCTGTTCCCATATCCCTTAAAACCCAGTATGTTCCCACAGATCTGCGCCCTCTATGTCGTTCTCAATTAGGCGGATTCTATAGCATCTACATACTCATACTCTGAATCCGGGTATTTAGATACCGGTTCGCCTGCATACGGTTCAATCGATATCGTTTCAGTCGGTACACTTCTATCCGCATCCGTTTTCCGAATCCCCATTCCCGACAGTACCCATTTACCTGATATCACAATATTGGTATGCGCGCATCCGGTATCGCCTTGTTGGTATGCAATATGTCCCGGTATCGTTCATCCGATATCAGTTAGTTGGTATGCAATATGTCCCGGTATCGTTCATCCGATATCAGCTAGTTGGTATCCCGGTGTCGTTATAAGATATCGCCTTATAGGTATGCAGAATATTCCGGTGTCGCTTATTAGATATCGCCTTATTGGTATGCGGAATATCCCGGTATCGATCATCAGATAATACCACCTTACAGGTATGCAGTATATTCCGATATCGTTCACTACATACCGCCTTAGTGATATGCAGTATATTTCGGCAACGTTCATCATGTATCACCTTACTGGTATGTAAATGCTTGTATCAACAAACGGCTTCCGATAGCTGCATACCATCTAGCTGATACGCACACACGTTGCCAGAAGATACCGGCTAGGTGATATGCATGCTGCGCATCCGGGAAGAGGGATATCAGGAAAGGGAGCAGAAGTGTGGGATACCGACTAGGTGATACGTGATATGGATATCGAAGAGGTGGGATGCAGACTGGGTATCATCTAGTTGGTATGGAAAGAACGGCGGATATGTCCAGTGGGCGAAAAAATATAATGTGAAACAGTTTGCGGAATCTATTCTGTTTTTACAGCAGCATGCTATTCACGATAAGAAAACGCTGGATGCATTGGTGGATTGGAGTTCTGCAAAATACCATGAACTTATGAAAACCATCAAAGATGCAGAGGAGAAGATGGCAGCAAATAAAGTGATAAAGACTCACATTATCAATTATGCCAAGACCAGGGGAAACATACATTACTTACCGAAAATCAGGGTATAGTAAGAAATTTTTCGAGGCACATCGGGATGAAATCACTCTTCATAAGGCAGCCAAGGAAGCATTTTCAAAACTGCCGGATGGAAAGATCCCAAAGGTAAAAGATCTGAATGAAGAATTTGTAAGACTGCTTTCAGAGAAAAAGGCAGCTTACAGCGAATACAAGAAAATAAAAAAAGAGATGCGGGATTATCAGATAGCGAAGCAAAATGTGGAATCCTTCTATGCTGCTCAGCAGAGCTGGGACATAGAGGAAGACATGAAAAAGAAACGGCAGCAGGAGAGATAAGCATACGGGCAATCATCAAAAATATAAATTGGTGGTTGCTCTCTTTTTTTATATTCCGGCTGAGCAGGAATGTATCAGCACTCACAAAGTGAGGGCGCAGCTTGTCATCGAAGATGACATTCTAAGGGGATTGGGGATGTGCCTCCAACAAGCAAAACGCGCCCGTGTACGTACGGGGGCACTGCTTGCTAACTTGCGAAATAATAACAATATGGGGTACGTGTGGTAAAAAGACAGATTGCATATCTGCCTCATAATGGAGTATAATGGTAACGAGATTTATGCAATCCGATACATGAAATTCCTATTTCTCTTTGGACGGAGGTGGTTAGGATATTTTCGATTGTACTTGACAGGTGTCAGATACTTTTGTATGAGAAGCATGAACTCTGTTTCGTCACCGCCGTGTTTGAGATATGCCCTGCATATGTTTACTGCGGTGGCGAAATTAATTTTATAGACGTGTTTGGTATTTTTAGATGTTTTTACCACAGCGTGAGAAGTCACTAATTCACAGAAATTATACAGAATCATACGGGCATTGCTTTCCTGAAGGATTCCATCATACTTGCTGCTGTGCCAGTTGATCAGACCGATGGTGTATTTGAGTTCACGGAAGCTTGTTTCCTCGCTCCAGCGCATCCGGTAAAGTTTATTGATTTCTTCCAGAGGAAATTTTTCTTCTGAAAGATTGGTGGCAATACAGATATAGGTTCCATTATCAAGGCGGACACGTATAATGCGGAATTCAATATCGTAATACATGCAGTTTTCATCAAGAAAATCAAAATCGGTAGAAGGCTGAAGTATGGTATAGGTGTTAGGATTCCCCAGTGTTTCTTTCGTATGGCGTCTGGTAAGTGTTGTTCTTATATGAGTATCGAATTCGCTGTCAGGCAAATCATAAGCGGAAAGGATACCATTACTGTTGATTTTCTTCATGCGGATAACGAAATACATTCCCTTCAGGATCAGGTGTGCAAAGATATTAAAACTTTCGTAACCACGGTCTGCCATAAGGATGGTATTATTACAATACTTATGAAAACCATTTTTTATTATTACTATCGTAACACGCTTGAATGTTTGAGTGGAATCTTGGTTTTGGGATTGTACGCATCAAATAAGACATCCTCTATGAAAATGCCTTGGGTCATCTTAATTCTAATTTTCCCAATTATGGGTGTAGGCCTGTATTTGTTGATTGGTTTGAATGGCGGCACACATAAAATGCGTGAGCGATATGCAGAAATTGATAGCAAATTGTTACCAATGCTTCCAGACAATCAGGAGTGTTTAAGCAGAATAAAAGAAGCGATTCCGAAAGCAGGAAATATTGCAAGTTATATACAAAGAAATTCGCAGTATCCAATCTATCAGAATACGGATATTGTGTATTTTGATGAAGCAGTGAAAGGATTAGAGGCACAGCTTAAGGATTTGGAGAAAGCACAAAAGTTTATCTTTATGGAATATCATGCGATAGAAGACGCTGAAGCATGGCATAAGATTCAAGATGTTCTGGAAGAGCGAGTAAAAGCCGGTGTGGAAGTTAGAGTATTCTATGATGATATGGGTTCTATAGGCTTTATTAATACAGATTTTGTGAAAAAAATGGAGAGAATAGGAATTCATTGCCGTGTATTCAATCCGTTTATGCCAGGTTTAAATCTGTTTTTGAACAACCGTGATCATAGAAAAATAACAGTTATTGATGGAAAAGTCGGATTTACAGGTGGATATAATCTCGCAAATGAATATTTTAATTACACACACCCGTATGGACAGTGGATATCTAATCATAACAGATGAAATGACGCATGCGTTATGTTTGGCTGCTAAGCGAGGAGTGGATGTCAGAATTATTACACCGGGTATT
>VOFB01000694.1_pt1 | contig 34001 bp, 31 predicted proteins | sample 5384141 | NCBI WGS metagenome assembly VOFB01 (sample SAMN12384721, study PRJNA508395) | human gut metagenome | isolation source: healthy gut A | host: Homo sapiens | reverse complement strand
AAAGTACTCCGCTTCGGCTTTTCGTCGGAAGGTTGGGGCGGAGGATTAAGCTTATATATTGACACGTCATGCCGAATTTGATATACTGAACACAGACAGAGCAGCTTCACTGCCGCCGAAATGTGCAGCGGAATCAGCGGCACGGTCAAAAAAATATTGGAGAAAGAAATGTACGAAAACGACCAAAACTCCGTTAACGGAGAATTAAAACAGCCGAAAAGCTTTGAACAGAATGAAAACGATGAGTTTGCTCCTGCGGTTGAGGACTCAAAAAACGAATTTACTGCCGCAGAATCCGAACCGAACGGTGAGCCTGCGGGCGGTTCGGAATACGAGTGGAATCACTATGATAAAACCGCCGCACAGCCCGAACCAAAGCAGGTCATATACAAAGAAAATGTATTCATGGGAGTTTTGGGTGCGGTTCTTTTCGCAATTCCCGGCGGTGCGCTGACATTCGCACTGTCAATTTTCGGTTACATTGCTGCCATAAGCGGCATTGCGACCGCCGCACTTGCAATGCTCGGATACAGAATCTTTTCCGGCGCAAACAAAAACAAGGGCGTGAAATCATCCGTTGCTTCCATTGTTACTTCGGTTATTGCAACGCTCCTGATGCTTCTTCTTGCGGAGTTTTTTGTTTACAGCTTTGTAATGTCAAAAAACTACGGATTAACAATCTTCGAAAGCATGTCCGTAATGCCCGAGCTGCTTCGGGATGCGGAGTTTCGGAAATACTTCATCACCGACGTTCTCGGAGTGTGGCTGTTTGCTGCAATCGGAATGGGCGGATATATCTGGTCTCTTGTGAAAAAGGGTAAAACCGCCTGACATTCGGCGGCAGTTGAATGTCTGACATCGGCAGCAGCCGAATGTTTGACAACATCGGCAGCCGAATAAGAACAAAACAGCCTTGGCCGTGCTTTTTTGAAAGGCGGCTGAGGCTGCGTTTTCGTTTTACGTCCGAATCAAATCATTTGCGCTTCAACTCTATTGAAACATTTCCGTCGTCATCTATAACAAGGGACATATTTCGGATATGCTTTTCATAGAATTGTTTGCGCTCCGCAGCGGACATTTCCAGCCGCGTGTTTCTCAGCGCGGCATCAAGCATTTCGTTCACATTGAGTTTGATTGAATCGTCGATCCAGCGGTACATTTCCTGAAAGAGCGCGTTGAGTTTGATATCTTCGGCATTCCCGGAATAGAAATCGTCAAGATAACAGTAGAATATTCCGGAATCGGCAAGCGCGGCTTTCATATCCGGCCCGCATTTTTCGCGCTCGATCATAACAAGGAACCGTGCATCAGAAAGGGAAGAAATAAGCCCCCAGTAGTCGGAATCGCTTGAAACAATAACGAAGGAATCAACTTGGTTTTGATAATGCTCCTGGCAGGCTCTTGCGGTCAGCTGAATGTCCACAAGGGATTTGTTCTGCTTAACGCGCTCTGTCATTATGTGTTCCACAGGGATTTTGACGGAGTATTCAAGAATCTTCCATGCGTTCACGGTGTGAACATCGTCAAAAAGGATGATTCTTGATATTTTCTGCATGACTTCATAGTCAAGGTTTCGCAGGGCGGCGCACAGCTTGTACGGGTCGGAGTTTTCGCAGTCCACAACGACGACGGTTTTTTGACTGTCGTTTATAAAGTCATAGATGTTATTCTTAACAAAAGCTCCCGCATCCGAAACGCGGCTGTATTCGGTGAACACATCGTGGTGCCATTGATACAGAAGAGTCACGAATTTTTTATCGTTAAAAAGAATGTTCCCTTCATCCATCGGTTTCCAGTTGATATACATCTGATACGGATAGCATTGCAGGTTTGCATAGTAAATACTCGCGGCATCTCTCGTGCCCCCTTCGGCAAATCCGTTCGGCATTATAAACAGCTCTTTGACATACGACCAATTAATCCATATCGGGAAAAGGCTTTTGCAGTTATTGATCCTGTCGGAGACAATACGATTAATTTCAATAATATGATGACAAAGTTTGGTGCTGGATTTTTTGATGAAAGAGATTCCGTCCTCGCTGAGCTGCTGTATGCATTCGGAAGGGATGATTTCCGGCATGGACAAAAGTCCGCGGTAATCCGTTCGCATAATATCATTGATTTTTTTAAAATTGCGTTCGATGGATGTTCGGATGATGCAGAGATTGCGGATGATTCGTGCGTTTTTGTCTTTTGAAAGACGGTTGAAAACATCGAGCTGCGGAGCTTCGTGCTCATTTTCAAAAATGCGCTGAGGGACGCCTATAAGAAATGCGACTTTTGAAACAAGTTCATATGTGCTGTCTTTATAAGCAATTTGTTCGCCGGAATAGTCGGCACTGTTCGAGGTTGCGGGTGTGTTCATGGTTTACTCCTTTCAACGAAACACTTGCATTGAGAGTTATTGATTTCGACAGGCACGATTTGAGATAAAACGGTTTTGCTGCATACACCCCTTCACCTGCCGGCCGATTATAACTCATAGGATATTATACACGGAAATTCGTTTAATTTCAATCATCAAAAGTCCGAATCAATAAGAAAACGGCTGTCGAATTAACGAAAGGATGCTCTGAATAATCTTTTTTTTTTTTTGCGGAAAGGGACGCTGTCTGCGGTGCTGCTGTAGAAATTTGTTTGGAACTTTATTCGTAACGGAATTTTTGAAAAAGGACTGCCGCAGGCAAAAAGCCGTTTGCAGCAGCCCGGTCAATCTCGGTTTGTCGGGTAAAAACGCAAAATCAATCCGCAAAGTTTGAAGCGGAGTCAATGCGGTCGGTGTTCAGAATTTCAAGAAGCTCCTCAAAGGGGCAGACAACGCGTTCCGCCGCAGGGTGAAAATAGAACGTGCATGTGCGGTTGTCGAATGCGAATTCATCACCGGTTTCGCTCCAAAGTATTATGCGCTTGTTGCTGCGTGTTGCGAGAGCAACGCCAAGTTCGGTATGTGTGCCTTGCCCGCCGGGAAGAAGGGCAACGACAAGCTCGGCGTCGCGGACGGCGCGCAGTTCGTTGAAAGCAACTTCGCTCATGCGCTCTGCGCCTTCGTGACGAATGTCACCGTGGGTTGTCCAGTCGTACGTCTGTTCATGCCCGTTGCGGCGCAAAACCTCGGCGGCTTTACGCGCATGCTCGGCATTTACAAGACCTGTTGCAATATAAAATCTCATAGCCTTTCCTCAAGATTGCAAAAAACCGTTCGCGGTGCGTTTAATATGCACAACGAAAAAACAGCTGCAATCGCTTCGATTTTTAGATTTAAAATTAATCATTGCTAATTTTGCCCTCTGCCCAATGTTTTCGGCAGAGACCTATATATTTATCGTCGGCACCGAGGACGACCTGTTCACCGACTTTGGTAATTCCGCCTTTACCGTCAAGACGCGCGTTCATGATCGCTTTCCTTCCGCACCAACAAATTGTTTTTATCTCTTCAATCGTGTCGGCAAGAGCCATGAGAGCGTGACTGCCCTCAAAAAAATTGCCCTGAAAATCAGTTCTCAACCCATAGCATATCACAGGAATATTGTATTTGTCAACTGCCTCAACAAGCAGCATGACCTGTGCTCGGGTCAAAAACTGCGCTTCGTCAACGATTATGCAGTCATAAACATGATCGTGCACATCGTTCCACGGAATATCATCGAACAAAATGCATTCGTCGGTCAGCCCGCAGCGGGAACGCACGATGCGTGCACCGTCGCGAATATCAACAGCCGGCTTCGCAAGCAGAGCTTTTTGCCCGCGCTCGCCGTAGTTGTATTTGACCATTATTGCCTGAGCTGTTTTTGAAGAGCTCATTGCGCCGTAACGAAAATAGAGTTTAGCCATAGTTCGAAATCCCCCGTGCCGGGAGATTATAACATAATTATGCCGCAATTTCAATCACTGCGGATAAACAGGGACGGATTTATATGCCGAGCGTAACCGATAATTGACGCAGGAAAAGCAAATGCCGAAAAATCGTATCAACCGCTTGACAAACGTGCAGACTATGATTAAAATATAAACTGCGGGGATTTATCAGCGGTTAATTCCGCATTAATCTCTGCCGAATTTCATAGGGCTGTGACGGAAAGAGTACGGACAGCTTCCGCTTTCAGAGACCCGGCGTTCGGTGCAAGTCGGGAGCGGGGTATCCCGAACATGGCTCCCGAGCCTCCGAGGTCGAACCGAAATATGCACGCATTGCATACAGCCGTGCAGAATTCATTAAGACACGGCGTGTGCGCACGTTACAGCGCGAAATGAGCCGACACGGCATGTTTGCGCATACAAACGCCGTTTGTCGGGAATTAGGGTGGTACCGCGACAACGCCGCATACCCGAACAGCGTTTCTGCCGTTTTTGCGGCGGAAAGGTTCATCGTGCATGACGGACGCCCCTATATCCCTTGACCGGATATGGGGGCGTTTTTAATTTGTTTTCAAAAAATTCAAAACGCAAATATCCGGAATACTTCCGAAGGAGAGTTTTTATGACGGAAATCATGAAAGAAAAGAAAACTTATTACATCACAACGCCCATTTACTATCCGAGTGCAAAACTGCATATCGGACACACCTATTGCACCGTGAACACGGACGCGCTTGCACGCTATAAGAGAATGCGCGGCTATGATGTTTACTTTTTGACCGGTGCGGACGAACACGGACAAAAGATTGAACGCAAGGCAGCGGAAGCGGGAGTTACACCTCAGCAGTATGTTGACAACATCGTTGCGGGGTTCCACAGCCTTTGGCAGCTTATGGATATTTCCAACGACGGTTTTGTTCGCACGACGGATGATTACCACGTTGCATGCGTTCAAAAGGTCTTTAAAAAGCTCTATGATCAGGGCGATATTTATAAGAGCAGCTACAAGGGCATGTACTGCACGCCCTGCGAGGCGTTCTGGACGGAGACGCAGCTCAAGGAGAGCGGCGGAGTGTGCCCCGATTGCGGCGGCAAGGTTGAAGAGGTTGAGGAAGAAAGCTATTTCCTTAAAGTCAGCAAATATGCGCCCCGCCTCATCGAATACATTGAGACTCACCCCGAATTTATTCAACCCGCCTCCCGCGCAAAAGAGATGCTCAACAACTTCCTGCTTCCGGGGCTTGAGGATCTCTGCGTCAGCCGCAGCACCTTTAAATGGGGTGTGCCCGTCAGCTTTGACGACAGGCACGTTATCTATGTCTGGTTCGATGCCGTGCTGAACTATCTTTCAAAGCTCGGTTATTTGAGCGATGATGATTCAATGTTCAAAAAATACTGGCCCTGCGATGTTCACATCGTCGGCAAGGAGATAATCCGTTTCCACACCATTGTGTGGCCCATCATGCTGATGGCTCTCGGCCTTCCTTTGCCCAAACAGGTTTACGGCCACGGCTGGCTTGTTTTGGACGGCACAAAGATGAGCAAATCCCTCGGCAACGTTGTTGACCCCGTCAAGCTTGTCGAACGTTACGGCGTGGATGCAATTCGCTACTTCCTGCTGAGCGAATTCCCGTTCGGAAGCGACGGCAATTTTAACAACGAGGTGCTGATAACGCGCATAAACAGCGACCTTGCAAACGACCTCGGCAATCTGCTTTCACGCACGGTTGCAATGATTGAGAAGTATTTCGGCGGGGTTATCCCTGCGCCCAACGCGCCCGTTGAGGAAGAGGATTCAACCATCGTTCCCGCAGCAGCCGAACTTGCGGAAAAAATCGATGCCTGCATGAATGCGCTGCACCCCAATGAGGCCTTGGCAGAGATTTTCAGACTTGTTCGTCTTTGCAACAAATATATCGACATTACCGCACCGTGGCTGCTGGCAAAAGATGAAGCAAAGCGTGACAGGCTCGGAACCGTGCTTTATAACCTTGCGGAGTGCCTGCGCATTGTCGCCGTTTGCCTGCGTCCGTTCCTGACCCGCACCGCGCCGAAGATTTTTGAACAGCTCGGCGTTGCGGACGAAACGCTTAAGGAGTTCGATTCCGTTGCGGAATTCGGAAAGCTGCCCGAAGGCACGATCGTTAAAAAGGGAGAGGCGCTCTTCCCGCGAATCGATGTCAAAAAAGGAGCTTGAACAGCTTGAGGCACTGCTTCCGAAGCCAAAGCAGGCAGCGGAGGAGAAGGCGGAGGCAAAGCCCGAAGCGAAGAACGCGGACACGGAGGCAAAATCTGAGGTAAAATCCGAGGAAAAGCCCGCCGAACCCGCGCTGCTGCCGGAGATAAGCTATGACGACTTTGCGAAACTTGATCTGCGCCTTGCAAAGGTCATTGCCTGCGAAGAAGTTAAAAAATCCAAAAAACTGCTCAAATGCACGCTGCAAATGGGCGGTGAGGAGCGCATTGTGCTTTCCGGCATCAAAAAATGGTACAGCCCGGAGCAGCTCATCGGCAAAACAGTGGTTGTTGCTGCAAATCTTGCGCCGAAGACCATCTGCGGCATTGAAAGCCACGGCATGATACTTTGCGCAAGCGATGCATCGGATGAGAACCTTTCCGCACTTACAACCATGGGCGATATGGCAAGCGGACTGAAGGTGCGCTGAGGCGGCAAACGGAATCGGGAACACTCCCGGCGGCAAAAAACGCAAACGGGAGTTTCCGACGGTTCGTTTTTCAACCGAAAATAAGGGGGAGATTTTTATGACGGCGATAACATATAAACAGCTGCGGGAGGATGCTTCGATCCGAACCTACATCATTCGTGCGGACGAATCCCTGCTTGCGCTCGGATTCACGGAGCATTCGTTTGCGCATGTCACGATGGTGAGCGAAAATGCGGCGCATATCCTTGAAACACTCGGTTATTCCGAACACGAAGTGGAGCTTGTCCGCATTGCCGGCTATCTGCACGATATCGGTAACCTTATAAACCGCGTTGACCATTCACAAAGCGGTGCACTGCTTGCGTTTCGGCTTTTGGAGGAGCGCGGAATGAGTGCGGAGGATATTTCCCTTATCGTAACGGCGATCGGCAACCATGACGAGGGCACGGGCGTACCCGTAAACGCTGTTGCCGCTGCGCTGATACTTGCGGATAAATGCGATGTTCGCCGAAGCCGTGTGCGCAATCGCAATATCTCGACTTTTGATATTCACGACCGCGTAAATTACTCCGTTACGGAATCAAATATCCGAATCGATGACAGCAAGGCGACTCTTTCGCTGAATCTGACCATCGACACGCAGTACTGCTCCATTATGGATTATTTCGAAATATTCATGACCCGCATGAAGCTCTGTATGCGTGCCGCGAACAGGCTCGGGTTGAGCTTTGCATTATTTATCAACGGACAAAAGCTGCTTTAAACAGGCACGGCTGCGTCGGTTTTTTTGACAGTGTAAATGCAATTCGAAAAATTCAATACCTGCAAAAAGCTCTCACCGCACTGTTTGCGGAGGGGGTTTAATTAAACAAAAAAAGCCGCAAATGCGAATATTTCCGCGCTGCCGCTCATATCAATTCACAAAAGGATAAAGCCGATTCAGCGGCAAAACAGCAATCGGAGGTTATTATGGCAAGCACAGGCATTTATCGGGATATTCAAAAACGTACCGGAGGGGATATTTACATCGGCGTCGTCGGCCCCGTCCGAACGGGCAAATCGACATTTATCAAACGGTTCATGGACCTTATGGTTCTTCCGAAGATTGAAAACGAATATGCCCTGGCCCGAATTGTGGACGAATTGCCGCAAAGCGGTTCGGGCAAAACGGTTATGACAACTCAACCGAAATTTGTTCCGAATGAGGCGGTCGCGCTCACCATCGGCGAGGATGGCATTGAGCTGCGCCTGCGCATGGTGGATTGCGTGGGCTATATGGTGGAAGGTGCGCTCGGCAGCAGCGAGGGGGAGCAGCCGCGCATGGTAAGAACACCGTGGTTCGATTACGATATTCCGTTTGATGAAGCCGCGGAACTCGGCACGCGGAAAGTCATTACGGAACATTCAACAATAGGCATCGTCATTTTGACGGACGGCAGCATCACGGGAATTTCCCGCGAAGCATACGCGCCTGCGGAAGAGGCGGTGCTGCGCGAAATGCAGAACACGGGAAAACCCTATATCATCATTTTGAACAGCTCCGACCCAACGGGGCAGGCGGCGGCGGAGCTTTCGGCACAGCTTTCGGAAAAGTACGGTGCGCCTGTAAAGCCGCTGGACGTTCTCGGAATGGAGCTTTCGGATATTGACTCATTGCTGGAAGGCGTTTTGCAGGAATTCCCTCTCGGCAGCATCTGCATTGAAATGCCCGAATGGATGCGCGCTCTCGGAACGGAGCATTGCCTTGTTAAAGCTTTGCTTGACAGGGCGAAAGCGGCAATGCCGAACCTGAACAAAATGCGGGATGCAGCATTGATTCAAAAGGTGTTCGGAGGAATGGAGGATTATAAACCCGTTGAGCAGGTTCGTATCAGCCTTGGCAACGGCAGTGCGGTGTTCCGGCTTGTTCCGAATGATTATGTGTTCTATCGTGTGCTCAGCGAGGAATGCGGCTGCGAAATTAAAAACGAAAGCGAGCTTATTGCTTCGCTGAAGGATTTTGTTCTGGCAAAAAAGGCATATGACCGCATTGCGGGCGCACTCACGGCGGCGGAGGAAACGGGTTACGGCCTTGTTCCGCCGCAGATAGATGAAATGCAGCTGGATCAGCCGGAGATAGTCCAGCACGGTTCGCGTTTCGGTGTTCGTCTGAAAGCAAAGGCTTCCGGACTGCATATCATTCGCGTTGATATCGAAAGCGAGGTCAACCCGCTTGTCGGCACCGCCGAACAGAGCGAGGAGCTTATCGAATACCTTGTTGACAAGTTCGAAAACAAACCGGATGAGATATGGAGCACGAACATCTTCGGAAAATCGCTCTATGACCTTGTTAAGGACGGCATGGCGGGCAAGGTGTCGCGCTTGCCTGCGGATGTTCAGATGAAGCTGCGCGACGCGATAACAAGAATGGTAAACGAAGGCTGCAACGGGCTGATATGCATCATGCTTTAAAAGCGGGAAAGAAAACAACAAAAAGGGGAACTGCCGCTGCAGCTCCCTTTGCATTGTCCGCATTTACTTGCAGAGCGGGTTTCAGTCCGCAAAATAGTCAACAAGCTCATCAAGCTTGACGGAGGTTTCAAAGCCGTCCGCCATGCATTTGATTTTTGCTGCTCCTGCCGCAAGCTCGTCATCGCCGAGAATTGCAACATATTCCGCAAAAATCTTGTTTGCGTATTTGAATTGCGCCTTAAAGCTGCGCTCCATGTGGTCGAACTCGGCAAAAACTCCGTTTTCGCGAAGCTTTTGAACAAGGCCGAAAGCGGCAAGGCGGGGCTGTTCGCCCATTGCGGCGAAATAGACCTTCACGGGCTTGGGCTTGGGAATGACGGCGTTTGCGTTTTCCATGACCATCAGCAAGCGTTCCATGCCCATGCCGAAACCGACGGCGGGAAGGGATTGCCCTCCGAGTTCTTCAACGAGGTTATTGTATCTGCCTCCGCCGCATACGGTGCCCTGAGAGCCGATGCGGGTGGAGACAATTTCGAATACCGTGCCGGTATAATAGTCCAACCCGCGGACGATATCCGGATCGACAACGTATTTCACGCCGCAGGTGTCGAGACAGCGCTTGAGTCCCTCGAAATGTGCACGGCAATCATCGCAGAGGTAATCAAGCGTGCGCGGTGCGCTGCGGCAGATTTCCTTGCAGCGTTCCTCTTTGCAGTCAAGAATGCGCATGGGGTTGCGCTCAAGCCTGTCCTGACAGGTTTTGCACATGCCGTCGATATGCGATTTCAGATAATCAAAAAGAGCCTTGTTGTATTCCCGGCGGCATTTTCCGCAGCCGATGCTGTTAAGGTGCAGCGTCAACTCGTCAAGCCCCAACCTTCTCAGAAGGGAGAGCGCAAGCATGATGATTTCCGCATCGGCTTCAAAGGATGACGCACCGAAAAACTCAACGCCGAACTGATGATGTTCGCGAAGCCTTCCCGCCTGCGGCTTTTCATAGCGGAAAACCGGAGCGTTGAGATAATACATCTTTTGGGGAAGAGCCTCGTTGAAGAGCCTGTTTTCAAGGAAGGCGCGAACCATGCGCGACGTGCCCTCGGGCTTGAGGGTGATGGAGCGGTCGCCCTTATCCTTGAAAGTGTACATTTCCTTTTGAACTATATCCGTCGTGTCGCCGACGCCGCGCATGAAAAGCTCGGTGTGTTCAATTATCGGCGTGCGCAATTCGTTAATGCCGTACAGGCGGCACAGATCGCGCATTTCTTTTTCGATATACTGCCACTTATAGCTTTCGCCGGGCAGAACATCCTTTGTTCCCTTCGGTGCCTGAATCTGCATTGTGTAACCTCTTTATATAAAATAAAATAATACCTTTCGCCGAATGCCGTTATACAGAACGTTTTCTGCTGTACTTTTTCTGCTAAACTTCGGTGATTTCAACCCCGAAAAGCTCAGTCGGAACGTCCTTTTTTGCAACGACGCTTCCGTCCTTGAGCACAAGCTCGACGCCGTGCGGCGCAATGCTTTCGCCCGCCGCGCGTCGGAGTTTTGCCTTCACCTCGGGTGTGTTTGCATAATTATAATTGGAACGCTTTGATTTGTCAAAGCAAATAAAAAGATTTTCGTTTTCGAGCCAATGCGCTGCCGCAAGCTGAATCTGAATGCCGAGCATCATATCCGTTTTCATCAGTGCCGCCATGAATGTGCGGAACAATTCCTCCGCTTCGGGCGTTGCGGCGGGCACTTCGAAACTGTCGGAAACAACGGGCGGCGTCGGAAGCGCCGGTTCGGCTGCTGCTTTTTCATTTTCGGAAGATGCGGAACCCGCTTCTTTATTGTCCGAATTGCCCGAATTGTCCGAACGGCTGCCAGAACTTTGAGCCGAATCGGAGGCCGCTTTTGGTTCGGCGGAAACAAATGCGCCGCTTTTGAGCCTGCGTTCAAGCTCCTCCATACGGTCAACAAGGGCCGCCATCTCGGTTTGTTCGTCCGGGTGGCAGACTTTAAGAAGCGTGCTTTCAAGCAAAACCCGCGGCATGGTGACCCAGCGAAGGTTCGGCTGAAGCTGCATCAGAGCATCAAGCGTTCTTTCGAGCCGCGCCTTGCCGGCTGATTCCGCCTGTGCAAGGTAGCGTTCCATCGTGTCCTGCGTGCAGTCAAGAATATCCGCACAGCTTCCGCAAACTTTTGCAAGCAGAAGCGAGCGGAAATGGTTGGAAAGATCCTGAACGAAAACGCCGATGTCGCGCCCGCCGGAGACAACCTGTTCAATGTTTTTCATGACCGCCGCCGTGTCGGAATGCAGCACGGAATCCGCAAAATCAAACAGAAAATCCGCATTCATGCTGCCGAGAACGGACAGAACATCCTGTTGAGTGATAAGTTTTTGCTCCGTGCTGTCTGCATCGCCGCAAAAGCTCAGACACTGGTCGGCAATGCTTAGGCAGTCGCGCATTCCGCCGTCCGCCGCACGCGCAATGCACATCAACGCTTCGTCTTCGATTTCCGCCCCTGCGGAACGAAGTACGCGCCGTGTGTTCGCCGCAAGATTATGAACCGAAAGGCGGCGAAAATCAAAACGCTGGCAGCGGGAAAGTATCGTTGCGGGGAGAGCCTGCGGTTCGGTCGTTGCAAGAATGAAAACAACATGTGCGGGCGGCTCTTCGAGAGTTTTCAGAAGAGCGTTGTTTGCACTTTTTGAAAGCATGTGCGCTTCGTCAATGATATAAACCTTTGTTTTAAGGTAAATCGGAGCAAACTCGGCCTTTTCGAGGAGCGCGCGCATTTCGTCAACTTTGGAATTTGAAGCGGCGTCCATTTCGATAATGTCTATGCTTTCCGAAACGTCCGTAAGGCAGGCAGCGCATTTGCCGCAGGGTTCGCCGTCCTTCGGGTCAAGACAGTTGACGGCACGGGCAAGTATTCGCGCCGTGCTTGTTTTGCCCGTTCCGCGTGAACCGCTGAAAAGATAAGCGTGGGCAATGCGCCCGGTGCGGATCTGGTTGCGCAGAACATCGGTGATATGCTCCTGTCCGACAACTTCGCAGAACCTGCTCGGACGGTACTGCCTGTATAATGCGTGGTAACTCATGCTGCACACCTCAATTGCTCAATTACTCGGTAGGTACGATTGACAAAAACCAAAAATACACCCAAAACCCCGTTTCCGAATTAATCGGTTTAATTCGCGTTTGTTCAGCTCAATTTTTGAATTTCATCCGCCCAAAGCTTTTGAACGGCGTCACTCGGCATTCGCCAATCCCCGCGCGGGGAAAGGCAGACGGAACCGACCTTCGGCCCGTCGGGCAGACAGTTGCGCTTGAATTGCTGATTGAAGAAACGGCGATAGAAGTTTTTGAGCCATTTCAAAATCGTTTCATTCGAAAACTCACTTTCGCGGAATGCCTGCTTTGCAATGCGGAAAAGCTTTGCAGGCGGACAGCCCCAACGCAGCACATAGTAAAGAAAGAAATCATGCAGCTCGTACGGCCCGACAAGATCTTCTGTTTTTTGAGCAATATTGCCCTTTTCATCGGCGGGAAGAAGCTCGGGAGATATCGGGGTTTCAAGTATTGCGGTCAGGGTGTCGTGCAGCGCAGGGTTTTCGCAGTGCAGCGCATAATAACGCACAACGTATTTGATAAGCGTTTTGGGAATGCCTGCATTCACGCCGTACATGCTCATATGGTCGCCGTTGTACGTCGCCCAGCCGAGCGCAAGCTCGGAAAGGTCGCCCGTGCCGACAACAAGGCCGTTCAGCGCATTTGCAAGATCCATCAGCACAAAGGGTGCGCATGCGCGCCTGTGCGTTTTCGTAAACAACGTTGTGACAGGTTTCGTCGTGCCCGATGTCGCGAAAATGCGAACGCACCGAATCCGCAATCGGAATCGTGTGAAGCGTTACACCGAGGGAATTGCAAAGAGCAACGGCATTTTGTTTCGTGTGTTCGGTGGTGCCGAAACAGGGCATGGTGACGGCGTGAACAAATTTGCGGTCAATGCCCATAAGGTCGCAGGCCTTTGCCGCAGCAAGAAGCGCAAGTGCGGAATCCAGTCCGCCCGAAATGCCGATGACCGCGCTCATTGAATGAGTGTGTTCAAGCCGGCGTTTGAGCCCGAGAGCCTGTATCGTCAGAATATCTTTTGCGCGTGCGTTCAATTCGTTTTCGTCATGCGGAACAAAGGGATTGCGCGGGAAGCGGCGGGTAAGTTCCGTTTCGGGAAGATTTTCGCGCGGGGCGGGGCCGCATGAACCGAATCCGAGAGAGAAATCAACGAAAAGACCGGAATGGGCAGCATTGCCCGCGCAGAAGCTGTTCACGCGGCGCCTGTCGTAAAGCAGCCGTCCCAAATCAATTTCGGTGATAAGCATATCGTTCGCGTAGTCAAAAGGCGCTTTTTCGGCAAGCAGTGTGCCGTTTTCGTAAACAAAGCAATGCCCCGAAAAGACCATATCGCTTGTTGATTCACCCTCACCCGCGCCGCAATAAAGGTACGCGCAAATGTTTTTTGCGGATTGAACTTCCGTGATGCGCTTGCGGTAGTCCGCCTTGCCGATGATTTCATCTCCGGCGGAACAGTTAACGATTATGAGCGCACCGGCGGCGGCAAGTTTATCCGACGGAGGGGAAGCAACCCAAAGATCCTCGCAGATTTCAATGCCGAAACGGAAATCGGGATAATCCGTGCATGAGAAGATGCAGCCGTCGGGATTGAAAAAAGTCTGCAATGAATCAATATAAGGCGCGGCGGAGCCGAGTTCCGTGCGGGACGGCACGGCAAAATGCCGCAGCTCATAGAATTCGCCGTAATTCGGCATGTGCTTTTTCGGAACGACAGCAAGAATCACTCCGCGGGATATGACAACGGCGCAGTTGTAAAGCTTGTCCGCGCAGCGAATCGGCGCACCTATGACGGCAGCAAGCCTAAGGTTCGCGGTTTCGCGTGCGATGCGGAGAAGCTCGGTTTCAACGCTGTCCAAAAGCAATTCGTGCATGAAAAGGTCGCCGCAGGTGTAGCCCGTCATTGCAAGCTCTGGAAATGCGGCAAGCCGAACTCCGTGTGCCGCGGCGCGGTGCAGCGCGGCAATTATAGCATCGGCGTTGGCTTTCGGGTCTGCAAGCACAACTTTCGGTGAACATGCAGCAACTTTGATGAATCCGTCCTTCATATTTTTTTTTCTGCCCGCCCGCACCGGTTCGGCATCGGGGAGCGACCTTTCAATTTTTTAAATTTTATAACTGATTTTAAGCTTTTGCAGGTTTTTCGCCCGCGAGAACATCACACGGCAGTTCCCTGCGGGCAGACAGAACTCCGCAAACCGCTGCATCCGTCCCGCAAACGTCGGAAGGTTTTGCGGACCCGAAAAGTCGGCTTGAGAACAGTTTGTGCAGCTTTGCGGAAAATAAAACTCTTCCGCCAAATACATTATAGCACATCGGGGCTGAAATGATAGCCCCTTTTAAGGAAATGTTCGATTTTTTTTTCGATTTCCGCACACAAAACACTGACCTGAGGAATTTTGAAAAGGAGAAATAAAAAATGCATTTCAAAACGAAAAGAAAAGGCTCAAAAAAGTCCGCCTTCGGGAAGGATCCTTTCCCAAAGGCGGAACAATTTATCTGAAAACCTGCACGCAGCAGGTTGTTTCGATATTGCACCCCGCTTTAATGTGCGGCGGTGCGTTTTGGTTGTTCAAGCATAATCAGCGACTGCATTATTCGGCGGTTTTTGCCGTGCTGCGCTGGCCGAGAGTTACGGAAACATCGATTTGCGAATTGCTGCGCAAAATGGTGAGCGTTACGGTATCGCCGACTTTGAACTTGCTGACAGCGATGTAAAGTCCGTCGGAGCTTGAGACCGTGTCGCCGTTGACAGCCATGATAACATCATCCTTTTTCAGTCCTGCCTGCTGAGCCGCACTGCCGTCTTCAACGGATACAATGCAGGGGTAGGTGTAAGCACTGGTGAAGAATCCGTAACCGGAGAGGGAAACATCCTGAGTGGAGACACCGAGATAGGGACGGCCGACAACAAAGCCGTAGTCCATAAGGTTGCCGATAACTTCACGGGCAAGCGTGGAGGGGATTGCAAAGCCAAGGCCTTCAATACCGCTGCCGCTGCTCTTTGCATTCACAATGCCGATGAGAGTGCCGTCCGATTCGCGGAACAGTCCGCCGCCGGAGTTGCCCTGGTTGATTGCGGCATCTGTCTGGAGCAGGGTCATGGTCACGTTGTCAATGGTAATGCTCCTGTCAAGGCCGCTGATGGAACCGCGTGTGTATGTGTTGGAAAGCTGGCCGAGTGCGTTGCCGATTGCAAACACGTCTTCACCGACGCTGAGCGTTGAGGAATCGCCGAATTTGGCGTAAGAGAGATTGTAGGCATTGATTTTGATAACCGCAAGGTCGGTCACGCTGTCGGTGCCGACAAGGGTTGCTTCGTAGTCATTGCCGTTGTCAAGGTAGACGAAAATTTTCTGTGCACCCTCAACAACATGGTTGCAGGTCACGATATAGCCGTCCGCCGAAATGATGACTCCGGAGCCCGAACCTGCAAGCACACTCTTGTGCCCGCTCTGCGCCGTGACGTCGATGCTGACAACGGAGGACATGCAGTTTTCAATGGTTTTGTATTCCGGATCGGGTCGGACCGAACTGCCTGCGTAAGAAATCTTGTCAGAAGGAAGGTCGCCGGTCTTGTCGCCTGATGAACCGACGGTGCCGTTTGAGCCGGAAGGTGCCGATGTTGCTTGGACGGAAGCGTTCTTTTCGGTCTGTGAGGCAGAAAGCGAATTGTTGATAAACCTGGCGCCGGCAACGATACCGACGGTCAAAAGGGCAACTATGAGAAGGCACGCAACGGCTGCGCCGATGGGCATCCTGATTTTTCTTTTTCTCTTCCATGATGTTACACTCCTTTAATTAATAATGATAGTTTCTGTGAAAAGAGCTCGGAGTAAACATTGTTCATGCTGCTCCGCGGGTAAAACCCGTTGAACAGTCCGCCGCCGCATCCCTGTCAGAGCACCCTTTGCGGGGCTGTTCGCCGGCCCGATTCTTTTCATGCTCCTATTATAACACGCGAATGCGGCAATTTTGGTTGCCTATCGGTGTATATTGCCTGACAGAATATGTACCTATTTTGTCATTCGACGCGAATATGCCGCTGATTGACCGAAAAAAGAATATTGTGACAAAGTGCGCATCTCGATATGTCAAATAAAAAAAGTACTTGAAACTTTGCTTAAAAGGCAATATAATATAAATGCACCAACCAACAAAGGAGCGTACAAAGTACTATGTCAGTCAAACAGCAGATACTGATTTGCGATGATCAGCATATCATTCACGAAACACTCGGCGTCTACCTCAGAAACGAGGGATTCGAGTGCATTTCGGCATTTGACGGCGAACAGGCGATTGAAGAATTCAACCGCAAAAAGCCGAACCTTGTTATTCTTGATCTCATGATGCCCAAAAAAGCGGAATGGACGTTTGCCGCGAGATTCGCCAGAACAGCAGTGTTCCGATTATAATGCTGACGGCGAAATCCGAGGAGATCGACCGCGTGCTCGGGCTTGAGCTCGGTGCGGACGATTACATTGTAAAGCCCTTCAGCGCGCGTGAAGTTGTTGCAAGGGTCAAGGCCGTTCTGCGCAGGTATTCAATGCAGGAAACGGAACCCGCAAAGATTCTGCATTACGGAAACCTTGAAATCAATATAAATAACTACGACGTAAGGCTGAACGGCGAAAGACTGCCGCTCACCCCGAAAGAAGTCGAGATCCTTCAGCTGCTTGCCTCACATCCCGGAAAGGTTTTTTCGCGCGAAAAGATCCTTTCAATCGTATGGGGCTATGAATACTACGGCGATACGCGCGCCGTTGACACTCAGATTAAGCGCATTCGCCAGAAGCTGCAGTCTGCGGACGATTGCGGATGGGAGATAAAAACCGTTTACGGTGTCGGCTACAGGTTTGAGGCATACGGCGATCCCGATGACAGACAGGACAACGAGGAACGCAAAAAGCTGCCCGAAACGCCGAAGGCATACGATTTCGTTGAAGAAAAGCCGACGGAATGAAACGGACAGATTTTGCCCTTTTGAACCGTTTTGGCAAAAATGAAAATGAACTTCAGGGCGAACCCGAAAGGCTGAAACGCTGCGGGTTCGCCTGCTGATGTTTTTTCCGAAATGCGTGTGCGGCGTGTTTCGGCACGGCCCCGCAGAAAACGAGAGATATGAAAAGATCAAGCCTGTTCAGAATAATTCTTTATATTGTGTGCGCAATCACGGTGCTGCTCGTGATACTTGTTGCGTGCCTTTTTCCGTTGTCGGGCATGAAATGTACGCCGGAATGAAAATTGACGAACTGAAGCCGAAAGCGCAGTCAATATCGCAGCGCGTGACAAAGCTGTATGAATCAAACACGGACAAACGCACGCTTGCGAGGATGCTGCATCTCGGCGAATTTTCCGCATCGGATGCAACAATTTACATAATCGAACCTAACGGTGCGGTTGTTACAACGGCAGAACAGGATGAGTACGACCAAAGCGTTGAAACCGTCCGCCGCTGCTTCCAAACGGTCATTCAGGGGGAAGAAATTGCTCTTCCGTCAACCGATATAGGCATTGTTGTCGGCACGCCGGTGTATTCCGATTCGGGTGATATAATCGGTTCCGTGATACTTGTTGTCGGTTCAAAACAGGCTGAAAGCACGCTTGCAAAGCTTGCGGTGGAACTCGGCCTTGCAATGCTCGGCATTGCACTTTTTGATGCTTATTCCGATAGTTATCATATTCAGCAAGGTAACAAAGCCCATTCGGCACGTTTCAAACGTCGCACTGCAAATGGCGGGGGGAGACTTGACCGTTCGCGCCAAGGAAGAGGGAAGCAACGAATCGCGTCACCTTGCGCAATCGTTCAATATTCTTGCGGAAGCTCTTCAAAACAATATTGACAGCCTTGTTGTTGAGCGCAACAGGCTGCGCACCGTGCTTGACGGCATCGGCGAGGGCATTATTTCCGTGGATAAAACGGGCGTTGTCACGCATTATAACTCCGCTTCCGTGCAGCTTTTGGGCGGGAAGGAAAATACCCACCCCGCAGCGGCGGCCGGTTATCCGAAAATTGCTGCCGTGGCGATAGAAGCTCTTGATACGGACGAAGTGCGCAACTGTGATTTCACGATCGGCGAAAGGATGCTCCGCATTGCGGCAACCCCGATTCACGAGGAGAACGGTTCGCTTTTCGGTGCGGTTGTGCTGATAACGGACGTTACCGAAAGCGAGAGACTTGAACAGACGCGAAAGGACTATGTTGCAAACGTCAGCCATGAGCTGCGCACGCCGCTTGCATCCATTCGAAGCCTTGCGGATGCGCTTAACGACGGAATGGTGCAGGATGAAAAAAGACAGAAAACGTTACTACGGCTATATCCTGCGCGAATCGATACGCCTTTCAAACCTTATCAACGACCTGCTCGAACTTTCAAGGCTTCAGAGCGGCGGCGTTGCGTTCTCAAAGGGACGGGTTGAACTTTATGAAATTGCATACGATGTTGCGGACAGGATGAACGATGCGGCGGCACAGCGCGGCAAAAGCGTGCGGCTTGAAGCTCCCGAGGGCGAATACTATGCGTACACAAATGCCGACCGCATTGAGCAGGTGCTCATAGCATTGGTTGACAATGCGATAAAACACGGAACGGACGGCTGCACTGTCAGCGTGAACCTGTTTGAAAATGCGGAAAAGAATCGCTACGAGTTTGTTGTCAGCAATCCCGCAGAAGTTGATCCTGCCGACCTTGAACATCTGTTTGAACGATTCTACAAAGCGGATCATGCGCACACGGGTGACGGCACCGGACTCGGCCTTGCGATAGTTTCAGAGGTGCTTAACCTTTTGGGCGAAAAAATCGATATCGAGTATGAGAACGGAATCATTGCGTTCCGTTTCACGGCCGAAAAATGCAGCACGCCGAAAAAACACCGCGCCTTGCAGAAGGCGGAGAATAAAAATGAGGACGGGGAACCGACGGCCTGAGACGGAGGAGTCGGAACGGAATGAAATGATTATTTCGGATATTTCATCGGAAGAAACAAAAATGCAGACAGAGGGCATTGAATCCTGCGGACTTTTTGCAAACGGCGGAAAATCATGCAGGCTTTGCCCGCTTGAGTGCGGGGTTAACCGTGCGGAACATGCGGGCGTATGCGGTGTGGGCGGATTTGCAGCGGAAAGCCTCGGAAACAGGAACCCGTACGAAACCGCGCTCATTGCAAGAGCGGCGCGGCATTACTGCGAGGAACCGCCGATTTCCGGCGCGGAAGGCAGCGGCGCGATCTTCTTTTCGGGCTGCAATATGGGCTGCGTTTTTTGCCAGAATATGGACATCAGCCAATCTGCAAAGGGCGTTGTGAAGGATGCGGGGGAGCTTGCGGACATAATGCTGCGCCTGCAGGAACTCGGCTCGAACAATATCAATTTGGTTACTCCCGCACCGCATGTGCGCATGATTGCAAAAGCCGTTCCGCTTGCACGGATTCGGGGATTGCGCATTCCGATAGTTTACAACACGAATGCTTACGAAAAGGTTGAAGCTCTGCGCCTTATGGAGGGGCTTGTTGACATATATCTTCCGGATTTGAAATACGTAAGCTCCGCCGCCGCAAAAAAATACAGCCGAAGAGAGGACTACTTTTCCGCTGCCGCTGCCGCCGTGCGGGAAATGCAGCGTCAGTGCGGGGTTTTGCAGATCGATAAGAACGGAATTGCAAAGCGCGGAATGATCGTTCGCCATCTTGTTCTGCCCGGTTCGGTGGATGAAGCGCGCGGAGTGCTGGATTTTATCAGGGAGAATCTTCCTCTTGAAACACATATTTCACTGATGAGCCAGTATACACCGATGTTTGAGCTTCAGCCCCCGCTTAACAGAAGGCTCCTGAAGCGCGAATACAAAAGAGCCGTTGATTATGCACTTTCCCTCGGATTCGAAAACATCTACACGCAAAGCCTTTCATCCGCAAGCGCAGAATTCACTCCGGAGTTTAACGGCTTTTTCGAGTGATATGCGAGCGGAGAGAACGCATTGCGAATATAAAAAGCGAATAATAACTGTTGTATACTGCCGTGAATGCGCATGACGCACACTCGCGGTTTTTGATTTTTGCGGAATGCAGGCGGCAAAAGGCGCATAAACTGCGGCATGAACGGATTTCAAAAAACGATTGCGGCTGTGCTGCTGGCGGCCGTGCTGCTGTTTATGATCTATCTGCCGAAATGTGCGGGAAAGATGCTTGAACGGGATCAATATCGCGAATGGCTCGAACCGGAGGAGGAGGAATTTTCGGGCGTTATAAACGTTTGGCATGTTGTCGGATTCAAGCCGTATATGGGCAGTGTGGGAGCATGGCTCAAAAAAATTGCGGACAGAGCGGAACGACGGCATTTCGGTGTTTATTTTGAGGTTGAATCGATTTCGGAAGCGGAAGCGGAAGCGAAGCTTCAAAACGGAGAATTTCCGGACGTGATAAGCTTTCCTGCCGGTTTTTTGAACGGCAGGGAGCTTCGAATCATGAACGGAACAGAGATTTTCGGTATCGACGGCACGGCTGTGGATTTCGGTGACGGATACGGGGCCGGGGAGCTGCCGGCGGGCTTTGACTGCGGCATGGACGGGCGGACGCTGCGTGCACTTCCGTTTGCGGCCGGGTGCAAGCTTGCGCTGTTTTATCCGGAAAGGGTTACTGCGGCGGAAATGACCGAAATACTGAAACCTATTGCGGAGAACGGCGAAAGCAAAGCCGGTGCCGATTCTTGTTCAAACGACGGATTCGGGATCGAGGCAGGGAAGTTTGAACGGAGCAGCGTTGATGAATTTAAAAAGGGCAAGGGGGATTTCTGCATCGGTGATGCGCGCGCGGCGGGAGATATGGAAAGACTTGCTGCCGCAAACAAGGCGAAATATTTCGAGGTGCTGCCCTTTTTCAATGAAACGGACGAGGTGCAGTTTGTGGGCATTTCGGCGAAAACGGAGCGCGAAAAAATGGGCTGCATTTCGGAATTTATTGCAGATATGCTTTCCGCTGCGCGGCAGAGCGAGCTTTGCACATTGGGACTTATGCCGATGAACCCTGCGGCGGAGAAAAAGTTTGAACAGTCCTTTTTGACGGAAGCATACGGGCTTTTGAGCGAGAGCATCCTTAACCTCCCGAACGCTTTTACCGGTGCAGCGGCGCGGAGAGCCGCTTTTTGACAAACGCCCGCCCGTTTAAGCCGTTCTCAAAAAAAGATGAGGACGAAAAACCTTTACAAACGCCTGTTTTTGCTGTAAAATACAACATGGGGATTTGTGCCGCGGCATGCATTCCGGAACGGGAAGCATTTGAACGCGATCCCCGAAACAGGAGGAGAGGAAACGGATTTTTAATGGAAAAAAACGATATGCTTGCAAGGGCTCTCGGAAATCTGCCGTTCAGGCGGAATGTTCGGGCGCGGGAATTCACAACTTTCCGCATCGGAGGTCCCGTAACTTTTTTTGCGGAGCCGAAGGATGCGGACGAGCTTTGCGCAATGCTTTCTGCGGCGCGGAGCTGCGATTACCCTGTGTATGTTATCGGCAACGGCAGCAATCTTCTCGTTTCCGACAGCGGCGTTGAGGCTCTGTTCATCCGAATCGGTGCGCGCATGGCGGGCGTCGGGTTTGACGGAACAAGGCTGAAATGCGGAGCGGGTGCACTGCTCTGCACGGCTGCAAAGGCGGCCGTCGCCGAGGGACTTGCGGGGCTTGAATGGGCAGCGGGCATCCCGGGCACGGTCGGCGGTGCGGTTGCAATGAATGCAGGTGCATACGGCGGGGAGATAAAACAGGTGCTGAAAAGCGTCACCGTTGTTGAATGCGGACGCATTGCAAAAAAAATCGTTCATGCGGGCGATCTTGGGTACAGAAGCTCTGTTTACGCCTTTCCGAATGCCGTTGTTGCGGGAGCGGAGTTTGAACTTGCTGCTGATGCCGACGGGGAAGCTCGGCGCAGAATGGAGGAATTCAATATGCGCCGCAAAGAAAAGCAGCCGCTTGAGTATCCTTCCGCAGGAAGCACTTTTAAACGGCCCGAGGGGCATTTCGCAGGTGCGTTGATAGAACAGGCGGGGCTCAAAGGCACAAGAATCGGCGGGGCGGAAGTCAGCCCGAAGCATGCGGGGTTCATCGTCAATTGCGGCGGAGCAACATGCGCGGATGTGCTTAACCTGATTGACCTTGTGCGCGAACGCGTATATAAAGAATTCGGTGTTCTGCTTGAGCCGGAGATTAAAATTATTAAATAAAATTCGAGTACAACAATATAAACAAAAACGGAAAACATACATCGGGATAAAACGGAGGAAAACAGAATGTATATTTTAATCGTCACAGGGCTTTCGGGTGCGGGAAAATCTCAAGTTCTCGGCATTCTTGAGGATATGGGCTTTGTATGCGCAGATAATATGCCCTGTCAGCTTGCAAAACAATACATTGAGCTTTGCAGCAGCAGCGAAAACAACATCGAACGCGTTGCGCTTGTTATCGACAGCCGCGAATCGGTGTTCGGCTACAATCCGCTCAACACTTATGATGAACTGCGCCGGCTTGAATGTCCGTACGAAATAATGTTCCTTGAGTGCGAGGACAGCGTGCTTGTGCGCCGATACAGCGAAACGCGCCGCCGCCACCCGATGAATGACGATGTCGGCATAGGCATTCAAACCGAACGCGAAATTCTAATCCCGTTGAAGGAGAAGGCGAATTATATCGTTGACACGACGAACATGCGGCTGAACGAGCTTCGAAAAACGGTTGAGGATATTTTAATGCGGGGAAAGAACATTCCGCTCAGACTGATAATTTCAAGTTTCGGCTTCAAACGCGGAATTCCGAAAAATGCGGATTTTATCTTTGATATGCGCTACACCGCAAACCCGTTCTACATTGAAGAGCTGCGCTGCAAATCCGGCAGGGATGAAGAGGTTCGCCGATTTATTTTTTCCGATGCAAATGTTCGCAGGCAGCTGAATATGATAGAAAACATGCTGGATCTTGTGATTCCGGAGTTTATAAAGCAGGGCAAGCGGCGGCTTATGGTTGCGTTCGGATGCACGGGCGGCAGGCATCGTTCCGTTGCGATGGCGGAAGCACTTCACGACAGAATGAAAGATAAATGCTCCGTTCTGCTTGAGCATCGGGATCTTGTTTCCGAAGCGGATGACATAAGGACGCGGTTTGAACCGAAATAGAACAGTATTGAGATAAATATTGCGGCGGCGAATAAAAAAGCGCAGCGCAAAGGGCGGCACGAACGTGCACATTTGAAATGAACGAAAAAAACACAACAGCAAAATCGACGGCAGCGGTTTTAAAACCGAAAATGCAAAAAAAACGGCGGAACAGAGCGAACACGAATGCCCGTCGTTCTCTGCCGGAGTAAAAAAGGAAATTTCGGAGCAGAAAATAAAGCGTGAGGCCGATGCGCACGCGCTTTTAAGCGCATTCACTCTGAGTATCGGTGCGCTGAAACTGATGCCGGCGATGCGGCGCTGGGGTGTGCACTATGTGCTTGAAAGCGAAGCGGCGCTGAGCCTTGTTTCCAAGCTGGCGGCACAGTATTTCGGGCTTGAAAGCCAATTGAACCGCGTTAAGCACGAGCGATTGAATGCGGAATACTGCGAACTCCTGCTCCACGGGAACGGTATTGATGATTTTTTGACGGCGACCGGGCTTGTGAGCTTTGATGCGGAGGGCGAAAAGAGTTATGAGCCGCATGTTCCGAAGAGTGTTATCGAAACAGAGATGCAGCGGCGCGCATTTATTCGCGGGCTGTTCCTTGCCTGCGGTTCGGTGTCGGAACCAAAAAAAGCATATCACTGTGAGCTTGTGTTCAAAAATGCCGAGCTTGCAATGTTTTCAAAACGGATGATTTCCGATTTCGGAATTCGTATCAAGTGCACCGAACGCAAGGGCAGCATTGTGCTGTACATCAAAGAATCGGAGACACTGTCGGATTTTCTTGCACTTGCCGGGGCATCGGATGCAGTGATGGTGCTTAACGAACAGCGAATCGTGCGCCAACTCAACAACACTGTGAACAGGGGCGTGAACTGCATAAATGCAAACATTGAGAAGGCAACGCGCACGGCAATGAAGCAGGCGGAGGATATTCGCCTTGTTCTGAGCGTTGTCGGCGCGGAGAATCTTCCGCCGCCGCTTCGTATTGTCGCGGAAGCGAGGCTCAACAATTTTGAAATGTCGCTGTCCGAACTTGCGGAGGAAATAGGCATCGGAAGATCCGCCGCAAATTATCGCCTCAGAAAACTGTGCGAAATGGCGGAAGACATACGGACGGAAATGCCGGACTGATTCAGTGGGGGCGGTTTCCGCGTTTTCCGCAAACAGTGCGGCAGGGGGAAAAGGTTCATCGGCACAAAGGAGGAAAAAATGGGTTTTACGCATCTTCATGTTCACACCGAATACAGCCTGCTGGACGGCGCGGCGCGGATACGCGAGCTTGTTTCGCGTGCAAAGGAATTGGGCATGGATTCGCTTGCGATAACGGATCACGGCAATATGTACGGCGCGATAGCATTTTATAAAGAGTGCATGAAACAGGGGATAAAGCCTGTTATCGGCATGGAAACCTATGTTGCGCCGAATTCAATTTACGAAAAACAGGGCACGAGAGAAAACGGCCACCTTGTGCTTTTATGCAAAACGAAACGGGGTACAAAAACCTTATCAAACTGTCCTCAATTGCGTTTGTGGACGGTTTTTATTATCGGCCGCGCATTGACTATAATTTACTGGAAAAGCATTGTGAGGGGCTTGTATGCCTTTCGGCATGTCTTGCGGGCGATATTCCGCAGCTTCTGCTGATGAACAGATACGATGAAGCGCGCCGCCTTGCAAAACGCCTTCAGGGTATGTTCGGCGATGATTTTTACATTGAGCTGCAAAATCACGGGATCCCGGAGCAGCTTATAGTTCTTCCGCGTTTGGATGCGCTTGCAAAGGAACTCGGCATAAAGACTGTTGCAACAAACGATATTCACTATGTCCGAAAGGAGGATGCGGAGGCGCAGGATGTTCTGCTCTGCATTCAAACGGGGCATTTTGTGGACGAAACCAACCGAATGCGGATGCAGGCGGATGAATTCTATCTCAAATCGGAAGAGGAGATGCTTCGCCGCATGAGCGGCTATGAGGAGGCGGTTCGAAACACTGCCGAGGCGGCACAAAAATGCAGCCTGACGATCGAATTCGGCAAGCGGCACCTGCCCGGTTTCACCGCGCCGGACGGCATGACGAACGAACAGTATCTGCGCCGGCTTTGCACCGACGGACTGCGCCGCCGCTACGGTGAGCCGACAAAGGAACATCTCGAAAGGCTTGAATACGAACTGAACGTTATAATCTCGATGGGGTTTGTGGATTATTACCTTATCGTGTGGGACTTTATTCACTTTGCAAAAACGCACGGCATACCCGTGGGACCCGGACGCGGCAGCGGCGCGGCAAGCATTGCAGCATATGCAATGGGCATCACGGACATAGACCCGATTCGCTACAACCTGATTTTTGAACGTTTCCTGAACCCCGAACGCGTCAGTATGCCGGATTTTGACGTGGACTTTTGTTACGAACGGCGTCAGGAAGTCATTGAATACGTAAAAAACAAATACGGCAGCGATCATGTTGCGCAGATAGTGACTTTCGGCACGATGGCGGCACGCGGTGCCGTTCGCGACGTCGGCAGGGTGCTTCGCATTCCCTACCAGGATGTGGACAGAATTGCAAAACTCATCCCGCAGGAAAAGGATATCACCCTTTCACGCGCAGCGGAGCTTGTTCCGGAGCTTAAGAACCTTTGCGAAACGGATGACAGCGTGAAGCGGCTCATGATGCTTGCAATGAAGGTTGAGGGACTTCCCAGAAACACGTCAACTCATGCGGCAGGTGTTGTTATTTCATCCCTTCCGACGATGGAGCTTGTTCCGCTTCAGCGCAATGATGAGGCCGTCACGACGCAGTTCACAATGACGGAGCTTGAAGAGCTCGGAATGCTGAAGATGGATTTTCTCGGGCTTCGGACGCTGACCGTGATTCGTTATTGCTGCGAATACATAAAGCAGTCCGGGGAACGCCTCCGGACTTTGACAACTGCAATTACGACGATAAATGCGTATATGACCTTATAAGTTCGGGCGACACCGTCGGAGTTTTTCAGCTTGAGTCGGGCGGAATGACGCATTTCATGATGCAGATGAAGCCTACAAGCCTTGAGGACATTATCGCCGGCATTTCGCTCTATCGCCCGGGTCCTATGGATCAGATTCCGCGCTATATTGAGTGCAAACAGAATCCCGGAGCGGTGAAATACGAAACGGAGCTTTTGCGGCCGATTTTGAACGCAACCTACGGCTGCATGGTTTATCAGGAGCAGGTAATGCAGATTGTCCGCGACCTTGCGGGGTATTCGCTCGGCAGGAGTGACCTTATCCGCCGCGCAATGAGCAAGAAAAAGCACGATGTTATGGCGCAGGAGCGCAAAAACTTTATCTACGGCGTTGAGGAAGACGGCGTTGTGAAAATTGACGGTGCACTGCGGCGCGGCGTTTCGAAGGAAGCGGCGGAGAAGATTTTTGATGAAATGATGGATTTTGCATCATATGCATTCAACAAGGCTCATGCGGCGTGCTATGCGGTGGTTGCTTATCGAACTGCGCTGCTCAAATGCCTGTATCCTGCGGAGTTCATGACAGCGCTCATCAACAGCTATCTTACTGCGGCGGACAGGGTATCGTTCTATATTTATTATTGCCGCAAGCACGGAATAAGAATTCTTCCGCCGGATATAAACCGCAGCGAGGCACGTTTTTCGGTTGAAAACGGTGCTGTAAGGTTCGGCCTTGCCGCGATACGCAACGTCGGAGAGGGAGCGATGAACGATGTGCTGGAGGAGCGGAGCCGCGGCGGAGCGTTTTCGGATTTTTCGAATTTCCTCCGAAGAACTTCCGACGGGCTGAACAAACGCCTGCTGGAGGGGCTTATAAAGGCTGGCTGTTTTGATTGTTTCGGCGTTTCGAGAAAATATCTGACGGCGCATTTTGAACAGGAGTTCACTGCGGCCGCCGCCGAAAGAAAAAGACTTGAAACGGGACAGCTTTCGCTTTTTGATTTCGGCGGGGATGACGGCGGAAGCATGATGAACACGGTTTCCGAAGCGGATAAGGCCGATATGAAAACGGAGTTTGAGCTTGATATTCTGCTCCGTGCCGAAAAGGAGGTTCTCGGCGTATATGTCAGCGGGCATCCGCTCATGGAATACGAGGCTGCGCTTTCTGCATTAACGCCCTGCATCGAGCTTGCGGAGGCGGACGGTTCGGGAGCAATACATGATAACCAAACCGTGACGGCGGGAGGAATCATCGGTTCCCTGAGAACCCGTGCGGTCAAATCCGGCGCAGGGTTGATGGCGTATGCGGTGCTGGAGGATATGAGCGGAAGCATTGAGATTGCGGCGTTCCCGAGCATTTACCAAAAGTATGCTTCCCTTATCGCAAACGATAAATGCGTTGCGGTCCGCGGCAGGTTCTCCATGCGGGAGGACAGGGACAATTCGATATTGATTGACGAAATTGTTCCGCTGCAAAAGGGTTCAAAAACGCGGGGGAAAAGCGACTTGCGCTGAATTTTCTTTCCGACGCGCTGCATCTTCGGAATGCGGCTGTTGAACTGCTGCACAGATTTCCCGGAAACACGGAGGTTTTGTTTCGCAATGCGGCAACGGGAAAGGTTTTGCTTGCGCCGCGCCACTGCTGCGTGAACTGTGCTGAGGAGCTGCTGTTTGAACTGAAGCGTATGCTTGGGGAAGAGAATGTAAAAATTGTCCGCAAAAAATAATATTGAGATTAAGATGAAATAAGCAATTAAGGGGCAAAAGATGAAACGAATCGGAGTTTTAACAAGCGGAGGCGACACTCCGGGCATGAATGCGGCGATACGTGCCGTTTTCAAAACCGGGGTGGATATCGATTTGCAGGTAATGGGCATTTACCACGGCTACAAAGGCCTTATTGAAGGCAGGGTCGGGTACCTTGCCCATGCCGACGTTGAAAGCAAAATGCAAAAGGGAGGAACGATACTTCGCACGGCGCGGAGCGAGGAGTTTAAAACGGAGGGCGGAATCGAAAAGGCAATTTCCGTTCTGCGTGCATACGAAATTGAAGGGCTTATCGTCATCGGCGGCGACGGCAGCTTTAAAGGTGCGGATGCTCTCAGCAAGCGCGGCATTCCCGTCATCGGCATTCCGGGAACGATCGATAACGATATGGGGTATACGGATTTACCATTGGGTTCGATACAGCCGTGAACAATGTTATGAACGAGATTTATAAAATTCGCGACACGATGCGTGCGCATGACAGGGTCGGCGTTATCGAGGTCATGGGAAGAAGATGCGGAGATATTGCACTTTGGGCGGGTGTTGCAGGCGCGGCAGACATAATTCTCGTTCCGGAACGTCCTCTTTCATGGGCGGATGCGGCGAACCGGCTTGCCGCAAACAAACTCCGCGGACAGCTCACAAGCATTGTTATGATCGCCGAAGGCGCGGGCAAAGCGGAGGATTTCTGCGAATACGTTCGAAAATACACCGATGTTGAGATTAAGGCGACGGTGCTTGGCTATATCCAGCGCGGCGGCAACCCGTCCGCGTTCGACAGAGTGCTTGCCGCTAAAATGGGGCAGCGTGCGGTTGAACTGCTTGCGGACGAGGCGAATATGCGCGGAACGGACCGTGCGGAAAGCAGAGCGGCGGAAAATAACGATTTGCGAGAGAACTTCGGATACGCCGTGGGCATAAGGGAAAACCGCATTATCAGCGTTCCGCTTGCGGAAGCTGTTTCAACGCGGGATTGCTTTGATGATAAACTTTATGACCTGAATTCGGTTATGGCAAAATTCTGAGTGCGGCTCAGTGAACGAAAAAGGAAGCAAACAGAAAAATTCATGGATTTAAACAGAAAACGAATGAATGCCGGCATAACCGCCGAGGATAACCGTTCGGAGCTGTCGGCAGGTTCGACGGTGACGCTTGAAATCACGGCGTACGGTTCGGAGGGGCAGGGGATTGCAAGGCATAACGGCATGGCTGTATTCGTGCCGGGCGCAATTTGCGGAGAAACCGTTGAAGCGGAAATAAAAAAAGCCGCACCCTCGTTTGCGGAAGCGAAACTTCAAAAAATCCTTCGGCCGTCGGCAGAAAGGGTAATTCCGCCCTGCCCGCATTATTCCGAATGCGGGGGCTGTGATATTCTTCACATGAGCTATGCGGAGCAGCTCCGCATGAAGCGCGAAACCGTGCGCAGCGCAATGGAGCGTATAGGAGGCTTTCGCGGGATTGAAGTTCTTCCGTGCATCGGCGCGGACAAGCCCGAACATTACAGAAACAAGGCCGTTTTTCAGTTTGCAAATGCCGAAAAGACAAATAAGAAAAACCTTCGGCAGGTTCTTTCGGGCTATTACGAACAAAAAAGCCATAAACTCGTGCCCGTTGAAACATGCATGATTCAGAACGAAGAGGCAATGACGGCGAAAAGAATCGTTGCCGAATGGGCGAATTTGTTCGGCATCCGCGCCTTCGATGAAAAACAAAAAAGCGGGACTTTGAGGCAGCTTATGGTGCGCAGAACCGAGAGCGGAACGATGGCTGTGATAGTAACAACAGGCGCGCTTCCGCATTCGGATGAGCTTGTTTCGATGCTGAAACGCGGTCTGCCGTCGCTTGCATCCTGTATCCACGGAATCAACCGCAACCCGCGTGATCCGGGTATCGGCAGCAAACCGAACTGCTGTTCGGCAGCGCGGAACTTGCCGAAACGGTTTGCGGATTGAAATTCAACGTCGGTGCGCACAGCTTTTTGCAGGTGAACCCCGAACAGACGCAAAAGCTGTACCTTGCCGCCGCAAATGCATTGAACCTGACTGCAAACGATGATGTTGCGGATGTTTTTGCGGGATAGGCACGATTTCCTTTGCTTTTGGCTCAACGCGCCCGCTCCGTTCTGGGCATTGAAGCGGTTCCGCCCGCCGTTAAGGATGCCCGGAGGAATGCAAAACTCAACAACATCAAAAACGCGGAATTCATCTGCGAGAATGCCGAAACAGCCCTGCCCCGCCTCGTTGCGGAAGGCAAACGCTTCTCGGCAATTTTGCTCGATCCGCCGCGCCGCGGAGCGGAAAAGCCCGCTCTTGATGCAATTGTAAACAGCGGAGCCGAACGCATCGCATATGTCTCCTGCAACCCCGCAACGCTTGCCCGCGACTGCAAAATACTCGCCGCCGCAGGCTATTCCCCGATGTCGGTTCAGCCCGTGGATATGTTCCCAATGACACATCATGTTGAGACGGTATGTTTATTGTCCAAACTGAAATCGACTCAGCATATTGAAGTCGAAGTAAAGATGGACGAGATGGATTTGACCGATGCAGAGAAGAAAGCTACCTACCAGGAAATCAAGGATTATGTGCTGGAGCATAGCGGCTTGAAAGTCAGCAGCTTGTATATCGCACAGGTAAAACAGAAGTGCGGTATCATCGTGCGTGAGAATTACAATAAGCCGAAGTCTGAGGACGCTAAACAGCCCCAATGCCCGCCGGATAAGGAAAATGCGATTATGGAAGCATTGAAGCACTTTGGGATGATTTAAGGTAACGTATATAGAGCGCTTTCTCCTTAGAGATGAGCATTCTGAAAATTTTATATAATCGTCTTTGAAAACCATTAGCTGACAGGAAATAGACAAAGCGGACTTGAGAAAAATTAATGATTATTATGAGGAACATCAATTAATTAAGGAGGATTGAACATGGGAATCTACATAGGCATCATCGAGAAAAAAGGATATACTCCAAATATTTTCTTTAACTTCAAGCCAATAGCGGAGGTTCAAAATTCACAGGTGATCATGCTTTCTCCACAGGAACAAGAAGCATTATTGCCCGAATCAGAAAAACGAAATATTTGTTTTTCCTACAACTGGAATGATGATGGCGAACGTTGTCGTATGGATGAGTTCTTTTCTGAAAGCTCACTTGTTCTGTTTGAGTTCACTTTGACAGATTTACAGCCTAATTTCAAGGCAAACGGAGATAGGAACCAAACTGGCTACAAGGTTTCTGCCATGGAAATGTTGGACAGGGAAAAAATCCGCCCCATCGGAAATTATGGTGTGTATTTTGCCGTACGCAAGGATGAAGTAATTTCAGATTTGAAAAATGATACGATAGTTGAACTTGAATCTCCTTGCGTACTTGCGGGTAATCAGGTCTTTATTGAAATGGATGGCTTCTGGGCTGGCCCTTATGTGGTGGGGTATCGTGAGTATACATCATCGTACTATGTAAAGCCGCAGGTTAAAGAGCAAAAATACACCGTTAGCGGATATAGTTATAGTCGGATGAACAAATTCGAATTAAGCTATTCCGAAGGCTATTGGGGTGCTCCCGAAACCAGATGGTTGATCTTGAGCCCCAAACGGGATTCTGTCCCTGAACAGTTAGATGTTATTTCTGATTCTGTATTGATTGAGAGCTTTAAGGATAGCATTAAGAACGGAGTTACTGCCAATGGCCAGATTAAGCTAGATGATGTTCCTGCTCTTTTGAAACAATATGAGGAATCTGAAATTGCAGGTTCTATTTTGACCGAGGAGACACGGCGTTCCAGATTGAACCGACTGGTCAATATCATGTCATCTGAAGAAGATGTGGACGATACTCTTCGCACCATTACAGACTTTGTCTGTGACTTGCTTGTAAACTACCAGGATAGCCCTAATGTGGATGAATGGTTGCAGGCATTGGTTGAAAAAAATCCCCGACTGATCGATCAGTTGCAAAGATCTCAGGTTATTACCAAACACATAACAGAGATTGAAGATAAACTCGAAAATTTGGTAGTACAGAAAGGATTGCTGGAGCAGGAAATCGAAGAGTCTCGCCAGCGTGCAGAAACCATTGACCAACAAGCTATTGAGGCTAAGAAGCGTGAAATGCTGGAGAAGGAAGCTGAATATGCGGATCTTTCGGCTCGTATTGAAGCAAGTCAAAAGCTTTATGGAGTAATTGGTGACATTGGCGATCCCCAGAAAAATATAAGGAACTCAAAGGCGAGGTTGATTACCTTAGTATTCATAAAAATCACTTAACCAGCGACACTAGCGGTTTGGAATTGCAATTCCAGCAGCTTATCAGCCGTCCGCATGAAAAATGGTTGAAATCGCATTCGATGGGTTTATGGCTAGTAAAATGCTCCGTGCTGCCGCAGAATGGGAAGCTGAACAGTCCAATGGTCAGCATATAGAGCTTAGAAACAAGGTCATGTCCCTTCAATTGCCAAATAAAAACCTGATGAACTTATTGAATATCTGTGCCGAGTCATTCAGGTTCGCCGTCCCAACTATAGCAAAAATACCATCATTAACATCGCTATCTGCATGACGCAGGGCTTCCTAACGGTATTCTCAGGCGAACCGGGTTGCGGCAAAACATCTATATGTAATATTATGGGTGAGGCACTTGGCCTTAATAAGATTTCTGGTTTGATTGACTGCCCTGAGAATAGCAAAAAGAATCTGTCGATCGATATGTGGCAGTTTCCGTAGAGAGGCTGGACATCCAAAAGAGATTTTGTCGGTTACTATAATCCCCTGTCCAAAACTTTTGACAAGAGCAATCGCCGGATTTATGATGCACTTCATCAGCTAGACACAGAAAAACGGATTGGCGCATTCAATCTTCCATATGTTATTCTGCTTGGTGAAGCGAATCTTAGTCCAATGGAATACTATTGGTCTGATTTTATGAACATCTGCGATGATTTGGGACCTCATAGTAAGGTAAACTTGGGAGAAGAACATGTGTTTGGCATACCTGAAACGCTCCACTTCGTTGCAACAATTAATAACGACCACACAACAGAAACTCTTTCTCCTCGCTTGATTGACCGCGCTTGGGTCATTACGCTCCCACAGCTCACCCTTCGGGACTACAGCTCCTCTGTTAGCGAGGCAAAGATTCCTGCGGAGATAATGAGGTCATTCCATGGGCTTCCCTTCGAGACGCATTTATTCCCCAAAGGAAGAGTGTATCTTTACCCCAGAAATTCAAAATGCTATGATTCCATTATTGTAAAGCTACGTGAGAAAAATTTCTCTGTGAGTCCTCGTATCAATGCTGCAATTAAGCAATATTGGACTGCGGCCTCAAGTATTTTGAAATGGATGACACAAAAAACTGCTGCGGCTACCATTGCTCTGGATTATGCTGTTGCACAGCGTATTCTTCCCAAAGATCATTGGTAATGGCGAGGAATTTGAAAAGTGGTTAAATGAATTCGGCAGTTTGTGTAGCAGCAATGGACTGAACACATCGGCTAGAATGGTGAAGAACATAATCGAACGAGGTAATCATCAGATGAAATATTACCAGTTCTTCTGTTAAAGGAGGACGATAGTATGGCCACTTGTTCATTAACTTTACATCCCTATGGCAAGCAACCATTTTCAGTTGGGCTGTCAGAGAATGATGGGAGAAAGGGTAGTATTGAGCAAATTATAACCAAAACAACTGATGTGTGCATTTTCTCAGATCTGAGTTATGAATTTGCTCTATCGTGTGAGAAACAAGTCCTGTTCGGGAAGTCGATGTTTACATTAATGATGTGTATGAGCCATCTATATACAATAATGGACAAATATTGTTCCCGAAAAAGTACAAACGATCGGCGTATTTTATGGACTGTTATGGTTGTGGAAATTACCCTAGTAGTCTATGACACTGATGGTATCGAACATCAGTACTCTACCGAGTATCTTCCGGTACTGGTACGGCGCGGTGAACTAACGATGCGGTGAAGGCCATGGTAAGCTATGTGTATTCAACCAAAATTACTATTGCTCAATGGTGAACCGAAGGCTAAAAATCCCGCAAAT
>VOFB01000217.1_pt1 | contig 34001 bp, 22 predicted proteins | sample 5384141 | NCBI WGS metagenome assembly VOFB01 (sample SAMN12384721, study PRJNA508395) | human gut metagenome | isolation source: healthy gut A | host: Homo sapiens | reverse complement strand
TGATTATTTGCGCCAAGGAAAGACTCCTCCGATGATGCTTCATCTGAAATACAAGTTCTACGAAAAGACCATTTATGCTCTGCTGAAGAAGACGATAGGTATTGAGAACGGTAATTTCTTCCCTACGGCAGGTGCTGCTGTGCCCGATGAAATCTGCGAGTTTGTGCATTCTGTAGGTATAAACATGGTGGTGGGCTATGGTCTGACGGAATCTACGGCTACCGTTTCCTGCTTCCTCAACGAAGGCTATGAGATTGGTTCCGTAGGTACGGTGATGCCTGATGTGGAGGTGAAGATTGGCGAGAACAACGAGATACTTCTTCGTGGTAAGACTATCACTACCGGCTACTACAAGAAACCGGAGGCAACGGCTGCTGCCATCGACCGTGACGGTTGGTTCCACACGGGTGATGCCGGTTATTTGAAGGATAGCCATCTGTATCTGACGGAGCGTATCAAAGACTTGTTCAAGACTTCCAACGGAAAATACATTTCACCGCAGGCATTGGAAACGAAGCTGGCTATTGACCGTTACATTGACCAGATTGCTGTCATTGCCGATGAGCGTAAGTTTGTTTCCGCTTTGATAGTTCCCGTTTATGGCTTTGTGAAGGATTATGCCAAGGAGAAAGGCATTGCATACAGCAATATGGATGAGTTACTGCAACATTCCAAGATCGGTGCCGGTGGTACGGAGAGCCAGGACTGGGCAAGCATGCTGATGCGTATGTATCTGCGCTATGCCGAGACTCACGGCTATAAGGCTACCATTGCCAACCTGCAGGAAGGTGACGAGGCAGGTATCAAGACTTGTACGATCGAGATTTCCGGCGATTATGCTTACGGCTACCTGAAAGGTGAGAACGGCGTGCACCGCTTGGTGCGTGTTTCGCCCTACAATGCACAGGGTAAGCGTATGACTTCTTTTGCTTCCGTGTTTGTCACTCCCTTGGTAGATGATACCATCGAGGTGAACATCGAACCTGCCCGCATGTCATGGGATACCTTCCGAAGCGGTGGCGCCGGTGGACAGAACGTCAATAAGGTAGAGTCCGGTGTCCGTCTGCGCTATCAGTATAAGGATCCTTATACGGGCGAAGAGGAGGAAATCCTGATTGAGAATACCGAGACACGCGACCAGCCCAAGAATCGCGAAAATGCAATGCGTCAGTTACGCTCTATCTTATATGATAAGGAATTGCAGCATCGTATGGCAGAGCAGGCGAAGGTGGAAGCCGGTAAGAAGAAAGATCGAATGGGGGTCTCAAATCCGAAGCTACGTATTTGATGACCGTCGTGTAAAGATCATCGTACCAACTATCAAACCTCGGATGTGAACGGCGTAATGGACGGCAAGATAGACGGTTTTATCAAAGGCTAGGTCTGCCCGGACGGTGAAAATCATGTGATCTGTGGTGAACTCTTGTTTTGTAATGCATTTGTGTTCTCTGTAATATAAATGTAACTTTTCTGTAATTCTTCCGTAGCCAATTTGTCATCTCCGTGTATCCTCACAGTTGTACTTTTGCCGTGAATTTAGTAGCAAACAACTGAAATGAGTAGAATTACAACAACCGTCGTTACACTTTTGCTAACGACAGCAGCCTTTGGACAGGCCAAGGATGATGCCGGAGATGGCAAGAAACTGGATAAGCAGACAATGGAGATAAAGGATTATCTGCCGGAAATCCACGGAACGATCCGGGGAAAGTACGAATACCAGACAGAAACAAGTGAAAGCCGTTTTGAAGTACGTAATGCACGCTTCAGTGTTTCGGGAAATGTGCATCCGATAGTTGCTTATAAAGCGGAAATCGACCTTTCCGATGAAGGCTCTATCAAGATGCTTGATGCGTATGCACGTGTCTTTCCGGTGAAAGACCTGAATTTTACGATCGGTCAGATGCGCGTTCCTTTCACGATAGATGCTCACCGCTCACCGCATCAGCAGTATTTTGCCAACCGTTCATTCATTGCCAAGCAGGTGGGTAATGTGCGTGATGTCGGACTTACTTCTGCCTATACACATAAAGGAGATTTCCCGTTTATTCTGGAAGGGGGACTGTTCAACGGTTCCGGTCTGACAAATCAGAAAGAATGGCACAAAACGCTGAATTACTCCATAAAAGCGCAGTTACTGCCCGGCAAGAACTGGAATGTGACACTTAGCACTCAAATGATAAAACCGGAAGATGTACGAATCAATATGTATGATGCCGGTATCTATTATCAGAATGACCGTTTTCATATTGAGGCGGAATACTTGTATAAAATGTACGGTCACGAAGCATTTAAAGATGTTCATGCAGTTAACAGCTTTGTCAATTATGACTTGCCGCTGAAGAAGGTTTTTAATAAAATATCTTTCCTGGCCCGTTATGATATGATGACGGACCATAGCAATGGTACGATTGACGAGACAACAAAAACGTTGATTATAAATGACTATGCCCGTCACCGTGTGACAGGCGGGATTACGCTTAGTCTCTCCAAGGCTTTTATTGCCGATCTCCGTCTGAACTTCGAGAAGTACTTCTACAAGAAATCGGGTATCCCTAAAGAGTCGGAACGGGATAAAATCGTGATTGAGTTTATGACGAGATTTTAAGGAATTTCATTACTTTTGTGCCATGGCACAAGAAATAGAACGTAAATTTTTAGTCTCCGGTGAGTTTAAATCTCTGGCAACCTCGCATAGCCGGATTGTACAAGGGTATATCAGCAGTGCTCGTGGGAGGACTGTACGGGTCCGTATTCGTGACGATAAGGGGTATCTTACCATTAAAGGAGCTTCCAATGCTTCCGGAACCAGCCGTTATGAATGGGAGAAGGAGCTTCCTTTGGCGGAAGCGGAAGAACTGATGAAACTTTGTGAACCCGGTATCATTGATAAGATCCGTTATTTGGTACGAAGCGGTAAGCATGTATTCGAAGTTGACGAGTTTTATGGTGAGAATGAAGGACTTGTCGTGGCGGAAGTCGAACTGGAATCGGAAGAGGAATCTTTTGTGAAACCGGACTTCATCGGTAAGGAAGTGACCGGAGATGTGCGTTACTACAACTCCCAACTAATGAAAAAACCGTATAAAACGTGGTGAACGTTAACAAATAAACCGTATATTTGTTCTTATTCAAAAAGAGCAGTATATGGATATGGAACAGTTGTACAACTATCTGCCGCGTGAATTGGTTACTTTTGTTTTAGTAACCTTGTTTTCTTTATTAATCGGGCTTTCGCAGCGCCGAATCAGTCTGAAGCGTGAGGGGGAAACTACTCTTTTCGGGACCGACCGTACATTTACTTTTATCGGAATCTTGGGGTATCTGCTCTATATACTCGACCCTACGGATATGCGTCTGTTTATGGGAGGTGGAGCGGTATTGGGATTGCTGTTGGGATTAAACTATTATGTAAGCAATCACAATTTCATGTTTTTGGTGTAACTACCATCATTATTGCCCTGATTACTTATTGTATGGCTCCTATCGTAGCTACTCAACCTTCCTGGTTTTATGTTATGGTAGTTGTGACTGTGCTTCTGCTGACTGAACTCAAACATACTTTTACGGAGTTTGCGCAGCGTATGAAGAATGATGAAATGATTACGTTAGCCAAGTTCCTGGCTATCAGCGGTATCATATTGCCTATGTTTCCGCATAAGAATCTGATTCCGGATATTAATCTTACTCCTTATTCTATTTGGTTGGCAACGGTAGTAGTATCCGGCATTTCCTATCTCTCTTATCTATTAAAAAGGTATGTATTCCATGAGTCAGGCACTTTGGTATCCGGCATTATCGGAGGGCTGTATAGCAGTACGGCTACGATCTCGGTACTTGCCCGTAAAAGCCGAAAAGCATCAGAGCAGGAAGCGACCGATTATGTTGCTGCCATGCTGTTTGCTGTCAGTATGATGTTCCTGCGTTTTATGATACTGATACTGATTTTTAGCCGGGAGATTTTCCAGTCTATTTATCCGTACTTGCTGATTATGTCGGTGATAGCTGCGGCTGTAGGGTGGTTTATTCATTCCCGGCAGAAACGTCCTAAAGATTCGGATGCCGAACCGGAAGATGATGATAGCAGTAACCCGCTGGAATTTAAGGTTGCCCTAATCTTTGCCGTATTATTTGTAATCTTTACTGTGCTGACTCATTATACGTTAGTCTACGCAGGTACAGGTGGATTGAATCTGCTTTCTTTTGTATCCGGCTTTAGTGATATTACTCCTTTTATCTTGAACTTGTTGCAAAATACCGGTAGCGTTGCCGCACTGATTATTACTGCTTGCAGTATGCAGGCTATCATCAGTAATATAATGGTGAATATGTTCTATGCTTTGTTCTTCGCCGGGAAGGGAAGTAAGCTCCGTCCCTGGATTTTAGGGGGATTCGGGGTAGTGATTGCCTGTAATTTTGTGTTGTTGCTGTTCTTCTATCTTTAAGAAAGATACTTACGGTAGTACGGAATAATAAAATGAAAAAAGGAGAAAACAATGATCGTTTTCTCCTTTTGGGTTTAATGTGTATCTTATACTTAGAAATTAATGTCATTAAAACTGTTCACCAGTAACTGGTAAGTGATGAAACCGCCTGAACTGGAAGAGTATTTTGTATAAATGGCTGTTATATCTCCCGTTGCACCGGCTTCGGGCAATGGTTGTAGGGCGAAGTTTGAATATCCGCTTACACGTACAATGTAGTTACCCTTATCTTCGGTGGTTGTACCGCCATAAGAGAACCATGCCGAACCATAATAACGTTGGTTATTATAGCTATATGCATACGTGGGTGTTAATCCTTCGGATATATAAGACTTGCTAGTGTATGTAGCCTCGGTTTTACCATTCTCATAAATAGCCTCCAGATAGGAAGGATAGAAGTTGTTACCGGATGTACCTTCTTTATAGGTTAATCCTTCGAAACGAACCAGGCGTCCCAGCGCATCGTCGTTGAGTGCTGTTTCATAGTTGCTTGGAGTAATAACTAAAACATCATTCTCCGTCAGTTCTCCCATAGCACCCGGGCAGATATGTTCGTTTATCAACAGTTGGTTTTCCAGATTGCGGTTTGCATAGTTTTTCTCAATATCCGCTTCCGTAGGCGGCATACCGAGACTAATCATATACCGGTAGTTGCCGAGAGCCATTCCTTTGGTCTTCACATAAATAGTCTGTCCCATGTGATAATACACATAGTTGCTGACCATTAGCTTTAGTTCGATGCCGGATTGGGAAGTCTCGTCATAGATATAAAGAGATTTATAAACGTTCCCGGCCTGGTCGCTTGATATTACTTTACCACGGATTACATAATCCTCTGTGATTTCTACATATTTGCCAAGTCCGGCAGTTGATCCCGGAGCGTATTTGGCATAATATATATCTTTCAACTGTTTGATTGTAATGATTTGGTCTTTGTTGAAATCTGCCTCTGTCCAGACTTTAGCCGGTGCAGGATCATCAAAGTCATTGTAGCAACCGGTAAAACTGAGTACAGCGGCTACAACCATACATATTTTTAATAATTTGCTCATAGTTCTCATTTTTATTCGTTACAGATTAGAAGCGGAAATAAAGATTCAGATAGTAAGTCGAACCAAACATATAGAAATATTTGGAGTCAAATGGCTGATAAGTTTGGTAACTTGTATCTTTGTTCTTCAACAAACGAACCTGTTCGTAACCACCGGTCTTGATGTCCTGGTCGTTGAGAAGATTCTTCATTTCCAGGCTGAATCCAAGAGTGTACTGGCGCTTGATAAACCAGTTCTTACCAATGCTGGCATTTACTACATAGGCAGAGTTGAATTTCTCTTGGCTACGGAGTTCTGCAACATCTTCTTTTGTCATACCCGGAGTCAATACCGCATCTGTACGATACAGCGGACTCATGGATATGTACATATTGCTGTAATAATTCAAATCCAGTGAAGCATAGATATTCTTGGGACCACGATAAGACAAACCGATATTCATTGCTTTCTGCGGAGTACTTTCTACGCGGAAGTTTTTCCAGTATACCTTACCTTCGTTTTTGATCTCACCACTATTATCCTGTATCTGAACGTAGTTGGGATTCGAATCGTATGTATATTGTCCCCAGCTAAGTGCACCGTTCAGGTAGAATCCGGCGTCGAGCGGAATAGAAGCAGCAACCTCCACACCAAAATGACGTTTGTCAATGCCGCTCATCGCAAAGTTGGAGAAAGTGGCTTCTACGTCGTCATAGTAAGAAAGAACCTTGTTCTGATTCATAAACTTGGTATAATAGCCGGATACACGTGCCCTAAGTTCTCCTAAACGGAAATTATAGGAACCGTCTACACCGAATACTTTTTCTGCGGAAAGTCCCGGAGTAACGGCGTTACGTGTACGCGGTGATACAAATGCGGACTGAAATTCCGGCGAATCTTGCATATACATGATATTAGCCTCGATAGAGTGCGCTGCCGAGAATTTATAGCTGAAGTTGGCTTTTAATTTATAAGTCAGATAATTAAGTTTCTTAGAGTCGCCTTGAGAGTCATCCAGGAACAAACCTTTCTTCCATAACCCGTGACGCCATAAAGAAGCATGACCGATCTCGCCGCCCAGGTTGACACCCAGTTTGCCGAAACTCATTTCATACTGAGCCCATGCGCGTGCGTTGAGTACATTTCCGTAGTAATCATATCCGTATTTATCTCCTTTTTTGGCAGCGCGTGCATGACCGTATTTTTCATAATATTCCATGTCGTTCTGATAAGGAATCGGATTTAATCCGCCCATGTCACGTTCGGCAAATTTGTCGATGTCTACCCAGTAATCGCCACCGAGCAGGTCCTTCACTTCGCTATAATACTCCGTACGGTTACGGCGTAAATTTACTCCTCCGTTTATTCTGGAATTATTGCGGAACGTATGAGAGAACTGTGTATAGAAGTTCCAGTCCAACTGGTCGGTATGGCGTTCTTCTATCATATTGATAGAACGGTGTCCCGGACCATACGTTGCATTTTCTTCCTGATTACGGTTGATGTCATACAGTTGTCCCCAATTAATGTGCCGGATATTATCCGTATTGGCACGCCATGCTTCATCTAACCAGGCACCGTAAGTAGTCCCGTTAGAGTAGCTAGGCAAATATCTGTAATAGTCGGGGCGTGGGTCGGGACCGGCATACCAGGTAAGTGCCGAATAACCGTTCTCTCCGAAGCGTACGGAAGTAGCCACGTTCAGTTGTGAACGGTCGTTGATGTCATAAGTGTAATTCAATACAGCGATAGGCTCGTGATAATTACGTACACGTGCATTACGGCGTTTACCGCTTTGCCAACCCCAGTTCGGGTTGTAATAGTTGTTTCCGACTAGATCATACACTTCCTGAGTGGCAGCTTGTTGAGTACCTCTTTCTGTCGGAGCACCTAATACGCTCAAAGCCAAACGGTGTTGGTCGTTGAATTGTTTTTCTACGGCAGCGAAATATCCGAATGCATTGTAATATACACCACGAGCGTAAGAGTTACCTCCCTGTCGGGTTGAAACGGAGAAGGCGTATGACCAACCATTATCTTGCAGTCCTGAGGCATACGTCACCATACCACGGAAACGGTATGTTGAGTTGCCATTTACAAGACTGGCACGGAATCCTTTACGCATTTGTGAAGGACGCGTATTGATGTTGGTTGTACCGCCGAGGCTACCAATACCCATTTCTCCCATATTCAATCCTGAAGTAACTTCCTGATTACGGGTAGCGTCGTTTAACCCGCTCCATAATGACCAAGGAGAATATCCGGTCAGTGCATCATTGAACAGGATACCGTTCAAGTATACATCAGTATAGCGTGAGTCGTATCCGCGAAGGTTGAAACGCATCTCGCTGAATTTGTAGGAAGCGATGTTGTTGAATACATCTTTGGATGCCGACAGTGATGAAGGCAATGATTGGGCATCGTCCAAAGTCTCCGTATCAAATTCTGCAAAAATAGCATCGTCCACAGTAGGAGATTGATTGTCGGGTACTAACACTACATTGTTAATGTCCCTTATCAGTTTGTCTACCCGGACCGCAATGGACAATGGCTCATATTCTGCCGCTTCAAAAGCCAGTGAATATTCACCTTTATTCAAATTCTCAAATATGAAGTTACCTTTTTCGTCAGTTGTCGTTGTGACGTTGCCCGGTGTTAAAGTGACTTTCACACCGTCAATAGCCGTACGCGTGGCACGTGATACGACTTTACCCTTGATTCCGCCGTTCTGTGCAGCGACAGTCAGCGAAATCAAAGATAATACCATGATTAGAAAACTCTTTATTTTCATAAGTATTTCAGTTTTATTTGCTTATATAGATATATACAGGGAAATGGTCGCTGAATCCACCTTGGAAATTATTTCCGACATAGGTACGTAGTGGATACCCCTTGTATTGTCCCTCTTTTTGTATCATATAATGTTGTTTGAAGATATTGCCGTAGAATTTTGATCCGGGAGCTTTTTGTATTTTCAGTTTTCCGGTAGATCCTTTGGCAAGATTTTCAGATATAACAATATTATCAAATATGTTCCACGCATCACCGTAAGCTAATGTACCGTAACCGGCTTTCAGCATATCGGCATACGGGGCGTATAAATCACCGGCAGACAAATCTTTCATTTTTAATTTGGCTCCTAACCCTTCGGTTATACTTTTGTCTGTCGGATCATCATTGAAGTCACCCATCATCACTATTTTAGTTGCCGGGTTGGCCTGCAGTACAGAGTCTGCGATGCTGCGCATCTGGCGTCCGACCGCAATACGTTTGAACTCTGAAACATCTTTTCCTCCCAGACGAGAGGGCCAGTGAGCTACCATAAAGAAGAACGGTTCGTCTTCTATGGTTCCCCACATAGTCAGGATATCGCGAGTCTTGAAGTCCGGCAATGAAGGAATGACGGTCTTTACAGGATATTGTCCTTCCAATTTGAATACATCCGGACGGTAGAGGAAAGCTACGTCTACTCCACGGGCTTCGGGTGAATCGAAATGTGAGATCCGATAATTACCCGGTGCCAGCTTGGGGGTAGCTACAATGTCTTCCAGTACGTTCCGGTTTTCTACTTCCGATACTCCGATAACGATTGGATACTCTTTGTCGATAGCTGCCATACCGAACAATACTCGTTCGATATTGCCAAGCTTTTTATTATACTTGGCTGTATTCCATTTTTTGGGTCCTTCGGGGGTAAACTCGTCATCTTTAACTTCGGGATCATTGATCGTATCGAAGAAGTTTTCGAGATTATAGAATACCACTTTGTATGGTTTCTGACCAAAACAAACGGAAATCAGCAGTACAAAGAATATGGTGCAAAATAATTGTTTCTTCATAAGCTTGTATCTCATTTTATTCCCCATTGGGCGAGATCCATCTGTTGCTTCACAGAACTATCTACTTTGGGGAAGAATGTAAAACCTGTTTTTTCTTCAATATCAGCTACTGTTGTGCAAATACTTTTCGGTATAGAATTTCCATAGCCTTTTTGTTCTACCCAGAAACCAATAGATATTAATTCGTTGGGTGAGCAATCCTGCACCTTTTTATTCGTAGAACCGCTTTTTGTGCGTAGCAGTACTTTGAAATAGTTTGTAGGAACGGGTACGGAACTACCTACACCGTCTGTGGTTGTAGTTGCTCCGGACCCGAAATAAGCTCCGGTCACTACATACAATGTATCACTACAACTGTAACTGCGGACTTTTCCTTCAAGAGTCGCCCACATCTGTTGGTTCAGGGAGCCAAGCTGTGGTGTCATATTCGACATATAGAATGTCTGTGCATTCATTTCATCTGTACACACACGGTCGGCAGATGCTATCTGATGGCCACGGTCATAACTACCTTTATAAGAATGCTCTACACAATTTGCCTGGAAACTTTGAGGAACAATAGGGTCGAAAGCCCAACGATTGGTACGTTCTACATTCTTTCTTAAGTAGGCGTCATGTATCGGATATGCTACCCATAAAGCGGCTTTCTTAGTTTTATCGAAACAAATCGAATAGTTACGAATTGTTTGATTGTTTAAGAGCCCATAGTGAGTGACATATTGATAGTTAGTATTTTCTACTTTAGTAGGTAGCTCAGCCCATGAGTTAAACGCCGGCAGATTCTCTTGGGATTCTGCTAGCTGTACCAGATCAAAAGTCTTTTGAGCATTCTCTGCAAAACGCAACGTTAGTTGTGCTCTTCGTTGAGTTTTTCCAGAATTGGTCTTATAATATACGTATAGTACATTAAGTCCATCTGCTATCTGTCCACTTTTGGTCGTTATATTATAATCTTTACTGCTGAAAGAACACCATTCTGTTCCTTCGGTCACTTCTGCGTGCCATTCCGTACCGGTTTTACCGGATAGAATGATTGCTGATGATCCGGAAACTGATTTCACGGTCGAAGATATTTTCCAATATGCTTCTCCGTCTTCGGTCGGGGATACCGGGTCGTCGTTATTGCTACACGCAAATGCACACAGTATCAGCACCGTAAAGAATACGGACTTTATTGCTGCTGCGTAGTATTTGGGAGGTGATGTCATCTTTGAAAATCTTTGAAAGTGAATTCTAGGAAGATAATATATTTCTTCTTAGAACTCACCTTACATTGTAAATTATATTATTTCTTTTTGCAAGTAATGGTTATAGAACTTATGTATACTGCACCTCCACCTGGGAAAATACTAAACTGAGAAAGATTTAAATTCTCAAGGTTTTCGAAAGTAAAAGTTTCTCCTTTGTCTACAGATTTATTACTAGTTGCTTTTGCGGCGTTATCTAAGTCACTTTGTGTTGACTTTTCTTTATATACATAGTCAGGCTCGCAGATTAGGAGATAGCGTTTAGCAACAGTTTTGATAGATGTTGTTATTACAATTTTTTGAACAATACCATTTAACTCCGGAACTTTTATGTGGGAATTGAAGGCTCCTTTACTGACATTGCTATCAAAGTTGATTTGTAGATAAGGAGCTTCACCCTTTGTGTCTGTTGCAGTTATCCCACATTTTCCAGACCAGTTCCCGAATGAGTTATCGTAATTGAAAGTAGCATATCCTGTTGAAGTCATTTGGGCAATTTCGGCAGATGTAAGAGTTACCTCAAATGTATCTCCACTGGCTGGAGCTGCAATAGTAACTTTAATATCTATAGAATTACCACCATTAATTGAAATTGTTAGGGTCTTTTCAATTGGAGTAGTGCCTTTATTCTCACCTACGTTAACTGTAACTTTATTGCCATTAACAGTTGCTCCTTCAATACCACTTGTTGAGAGTTCGTTATTGCCTTTATTAAGAACTTCTACGTCAACAGTTTTTTCTCCTCCCTCTGCAGGGAAACTTAAAGAAGTTGGATCAACAGAAAGAATCCAGGGTATTTCTGCATTGAAAGATTTTACATCATCCAAGTTGCGAGGAACAAGCTGTCCTTTATTTGAATTAACAGCAGCTAGACCTGAAATAGAAAGCCGTTCAGCGGATTTGAATGTTTTGTTTACGAAAGCTGCTGCTGCTTTTCTGCAAAATACAGTAAATGCATTTCCTTCGACATTGAATGTATGAGTAGAAATTTTGTTTGTTACAGCCCAAACACCTGCTTCAGGACTTGTTACATTCTCAATTGTAACATACATTCCTTGATAGTCGGCTAATTTGTCAGCTGTAATTGTTACTGGATTAATGGTTGCAGTCTCATTTAATTTTTCGATTGTAACCCAGTTTCCTGTACCTTTTAATTCATATAATCCGTTATAATTTTGTACTTTTGCCAAATCTTTCAGAAGAGTAACTTTTACTTTATCTCCCTTATTTAAGTCATGTTTGCTTGGCTCCGTTAAATTCGAGTCGTATAAAGTGATTCCATTACCGGCTTCTGTTGCATTTTCTGTTGCAAGAACTAAATTATTATATGAATAATTACCTCCTTCAACGTCATTCTGTACTACTGCTTCAAAATAATAACTAGCTTCCAGTGCCTTTTCTTCGTTACTATTAGGCATCATAGCATTTAATTCTGGAATCGTAATTTTGGTTGCAGGTTCTTCCGGTTCGCTACCGCCACCTAAATCAATTTCTTGTCCGCCATTGCCGGTGGAGAGTTTTACATCATCTATTGCAAAACCTGACTCAATATCCGCAGCAAACTTAATATAAAGAGTATTCACTGCTTGTTTCAGTGTAAAGTTAGAAGTTACATAAACCCAGAATTCGTTTGCCTGCTTGTAATCATATTGGATAGCGCTTGACCAAGTTATGCCATCCTTACTTAGGTAGAAATGGAAACTTTCGGGTTTAAATGTATTGTCATAATTTCCTCCGTTTATACTCTTGGAATAACTTGCTCCAAATCCTAGCTTGAGGTTTGTCTGGTCAGGCTTCAATGTAATTTCTTTAATTATAAAGGTTGGGCTATTAGTTCCGAAGAATACTTTGGCATTACCTGAAGCACCTTCATATCCAGCACTTAGTTTACCGGATTGGCGTACAGACACATTGCCTGAGTTTTCATAACTAACGTTGTCTGAGCCTTCTCCTGATTTTACCCAACCAGTAAAATCAGCGACCAAGGGCCATTTTGTATCTATTTGTTCTGCTGTTCCGAATGTCTCATTGTAAATAACAACAGCAGGAACAATGTTTCCGCTTCTAATCGTAACTTCCTCTTTCATCAGCACTCCTACCTTGTTAGAAATCTGAATCAGGACTTTCGCTTCGTCTGTAATACCTTCGGGGATACTCACCTGAACTTTGTCAGAACCGTCACCTTCCATTTTGGAAAGTGTCACCCAGGTTTTATCGTCCAGTACAGTTGCTGTCCAGTGGCGGTTTGCTGAAATTTCAAAATAAGATTGACTTCCCTCTACCGGGGTTCCGTCGGTATCAAATACTAACGTTTTTGGAGAAACCTCCAAACGTGGAGCTTCAGTGTCGTCGTTATCGTCAACGCAACCTGCAAATAATGCTGTAGCCATTACAAACATCGTCGTAACGAACAGTTTGAGAAAAGTTAGATTTTTCATTAGCGTTTTTAAATAAATAGTTAATATTTCTTGTGAATTGTTTGTTATCATACGTTTCGATTTAAGTAATTAGCAAACAAAGATATTTTATTTTACGAAACTAACAAAGCTTTGTGCCACTATTTTTGTGTTACAATAAGGTTAAATTTGAGTTACAGCTTTACAAGTTGATACTGTTAAGGAGTGTAACAGTATGTAGGGGTTAATAAAAAATAAAAAAATAAATAGGAAGGTTTGTAATAATACTAAAAAGAACAACTGCTTTTTACAACTCTGTAGGAATATAAATGTGTGCTTATGTAAAATAATAGCAATGGTTCGGGTATTGTTATGAGATAATAGTCGGGTGTCCTTTCTGTCTTATGGTTGTAAATGCCGATAAGATTTGAGAAAATGTATAGTACTGTTTGATGTTTGTCTTTTAATACCTATATTTGTCTATATTTCATTTTAGAGAGGATAGGCATTATGAATAATACTTTTAGAATATACCCGATAGGGATACAGAATTTTGAAGACTTGCGTAATAATAACAACGTATACGTTGACAAGACGGAGTTGATATATCGGTTGGCTAATACCAATAAGGTTTATTTTTAAGTCGTCCCCGCCGCTTCGGGAAAAGTTTGCTGGTTTCCACTTTGGACGCTTATTTTCGGGGAAGAAAAGACTTGTTCCAAGGATTGGCAATGGAACGTTTGGAGAAAGAATGGAATGTCTATCCGGTGCTGCACATAGATTTCAGCATGACGAAATATACCACTATGGCTGATCTGAACGAACGTTTGAATCTTCAACTTTGTGAGTGGGAGCGAATTTATGGGAGCGCTCCGGAAGAGGAGGGCTATGCAGCCCGTTTTTCCGGGATAATAAAAAGAGCATACCAGCAAACCGGTTTGCAGGTAGTAGTGCTTATTGACGAATATGATGCACCTTTATTAGACAGTAACCATTTGCCGGAACTGCAAAATGAATTACGTGAAGAAATGCGGAAATTCTTTAGTCCTTTAAAGGCACAAGGAGAATATCTTCGTTTCCTTTTCTTGACGGGAATCAGTAAATTCAGTCAAATGAGTATTTTCAGTGAACTGAATAATTTGCAGAATATCAGCATGCGGGATGATTATAGCGCAATTTGTGGTATTACCGAGCAGGAATTACGTACGCAACTGAAAGCAGATATTGAGATGATGGCACAGGCTAATGGCGAAACCTATGAGGAGGCCTGTTTGCACTTGAAACAGCAGTATGACGGGTATCATTTTAGCAAAAAGTGTGAAGACGTTTATAATCCATTTAGTTTGTTTAATGCATTTGCTCAAAAGAGCTATGAGAATTTCTGGTTTTCTACCGGAACACCTACTTTCTTGATAAACATATTGCAGCAGAGTAATTTCGATATCCGAGAATTGGATGGAACTACGGCTACTGCCGAACAGTTTGATGCTCCTACAAGTGTTATCACTGATCCTCTCCCTGTGCTTTATCAAAGTGGCTATCTTACTATCAAGGGCTACGATTCGGAATTCCAACTTTATACTTTGGCTTATCCCAACAAAGAAGTGCGGAAAGGATTTATCGAGTCTCTTATGCCCGCCTACGTACATTTGCCGGCACGTGAAAATACGTTTTATGTGGTTTCTTTTATCAAAGACTTGCGTGCCGGAAAACTGGTTGAATGTCTGGAGAGAATAAGGGCTTTCTTCGCTTTGATTCCCAATGATCTGGAGAATAAGCAGGAAAAACATTATCAGACTATCTTCTATCTTTTATTCCGCTTGATGGGCCAATACGTGGATGTGGAAGTAAAAAGTGCTATCGGACGGGCTGACGTAGTTGTAAAATTACATGATGCTATTTATGTCTTTGAGTTCAAGGTAGATGGTACACCGGAAGAAGCGTTGGAACAAATAAACAGTAAAGGATATGCTATACCTTATCAGCCGGATCATCGAAGTGTTGTAAAGATAGGAGTCAACTTCGACAGTACGACAAGAACTATCGGAGACTGGGTCATTGCTGAAGAATAGTGACTGTTGGGCACTGTTCGCAATTCCTATTGATTTTTCCAATTCCTCTTTCAACCTATCACCGCCCTTCTGAAACCCTTTTTACAGATCGTACTTACAGAACGGTGATAGGTTGTTGTTAACCTATCACCGTATCCTTCACCTGTCACCGTACCGATAATTGTATATTTATGCTCTTTTCGGCTTGATTCGGACAACTTTATAGACATTGCCGCGCTTGGCGTGTATGGAAGGCACTTGATTCCTCTGCAATATTCTTCCAAACTGGATAATGTTGCAATTGGAAACGCGGATTCTACTATCATGTTGCACCTGTTCCAGTATCTCGATGGCGAGAAGTAACTCGTATTCTTCCTCATCTTCCCGGGCAGCCCGGAAATATTGGTGGAATAATTGCTCTGCAATGGGGATCACTTGAAACTCCTGATTGCTTTCGGTCATAACCTTTTCATCTTCGGCATTGAACCAATAACGTTCTCCTTTGTAAATATCGTGTATGGCTTGCGCGTAAAGTTGTTCATAGTCGATAGGAGAACAATCGATCGGACCGGTTACGGCGATGACGATATAACGTCGGCTGCCGGAAGTGTCGGTCAGTAAATCCTTGTGATTGCTTGTGCCGATGAATGAGGCATAGCGGCGCAACTCCTGTGTCGCTACACCGTGAGGACGGCGGGTGTTGACTACCGGTTTTTGAATGATATGTTTCAGGAAAGCCTGTTGACTCTCCCTGTTTTGGTCGAACTCGTCCATGTTGATGAGTGCGAAACGGTTGAGAGATAGTTCGGCATCCCTTTTGTTGCTGAAGTCAATGCGGTCGGTGTAGTAGGGTTGCAATTCGGTCGGTAGCAGATTCCGGCAGAAAGTGGATTTCCGGTAAGCTTGCGGACCGACTAACAACGGTACCGTGCAATTTGCGTAGTTGCGGTCAGTGTGGCGCCAATGAGCCACCATATTCAGGAACCAACGATAAAACAGATCAGGCCAGTGGATATTGTTGCAAGGAACACGGGAAGCAAGCTCGCGGATGCGGTCGCGACCGTCCCAACGGATATCCACGCCGAAAAGGAAATCTTCGATAGGGTTGAAAATCGGAATACGGTCGGAGTCCAGATAACGGGCAACATCCCTGTCCCAAAGGTTGAGTCCTTCGAGTCGTGCGTTCATGGCGATGCTGTTGCGCGTGCGGTTGGTGACCGGACGGAAGCAAAAACAGAACGTGTTTCGTTCGCGATATTCGGTGACGGTTGTCATCGTGTTGTAACGAAACTCGTATCGGCGTTGCATAAATTCTTCTGTCCGGAGTTCCAGTTCCTGTTCGGCTGATAAGGGGGACTTTTTTCCGAAACCTTTGGCGTTCAGGTATACATTTTGTACGGTTTGGCGGATCAGGAATTCCTTCTTTTGGGTGTAGAAGTGTGCAATGGCCCAACGGGCGGTTTCCTCTTCCGGTATGCCTGACTGAAAGCAGTTTTCCGCAAGTTGCACTAAGAGAGGCTTGAGGTCATCGTCCGAATGGAGATGCACGTTGGGATGAAGTTCGCTTAATGAACGGTAAGCCTTATTCAGGGCGACCTCGAAGAGGGCGGATAAGGTGTCGAAACTGTCGTATCCCGGAATCAGCCGTTTGAATGGGGAGTTTTCCGCTTGCACGGTTTCTTTGTAGGTGGTGTCCGACGGCATTTCTAATGGTTGGCGCATATAAATGACGGTAGAGTCGGGATTGTAATAAAGTTCCGGATCGTAGGTTTGCCGGCAGAATTGATCCAATGTCGGTTTTTTAAGTTCGATGGCATAGGAGAGTGCCGGTTGACACAGGCCGACGGCTTTTCTGTAAGCGTGAGCTTGGAATATTTCCGCTTCTTCCCGGCTTTTGGGAAGTGATTTGTCCGGTCGTGTGAACCGCAGCCATATTTTTACGGAGTGTCCGCTGGAACCCATGAAGGCTGCGAGGGTTTGGGTGAGTTCTGCCGCTTCCTGTTTCACACGGTTTACTTCCGTCCTGTTTGCCAGGTGGTTTACTTCTATTTGCACGATGCCGTTGTATGCGGTCATTTGTGTCCCGTTGGTTGTTTTGCGGAAGTTGGCGGCAGGGATGACTTTCGTCAGTTTTTGCGCTTCTTCTAGTTTGCAGTCCGGTGATGCGTGACGTATGCTTGTCCGTAGATTACTGATCGGGCGGGCTTTCGTTTCATGCTTCATCGCTTCTATTTGTAGGGTAATATCTAGCGTTCGCATGGTTAATGTCCCGCTGTTGTCCCGCATCAAAGTAAGTTTCATGTCAAGTGTGTTTATTATTTATTCCTTTTTTATTAAAGGCTGATAAAGGTAGGCTTTATAATCCGGTCGGGCAAACTCTTTCGTATTTATTTATCACTAAAACTTGGTTAAGTTTTATATGCCTTTTTGCTGCCTGTTCCATACGGGGAAACGATCGGTTTCATCGGTGAGAAACTCTAGTTTCTGCACCTTGAAACTCTGGTTTCAATAGCTTGAAACTTTAGTTCCGGCAGCTTGAAACTAAAGTTTCTTCGCCTTGAAACAAATTGTAACAAGGCATGAAACGGAAGTTACCTCTGAGTGGTACTCTTGTTTACAAGAGGCATTTATCAAATTGGGCGGTGATAGGTGATAGGTAAGGTGATAGGTTACTGACAACCTATCACCGTTCTGTAAGTACGATCTGTAAAGGGTTTCAGAAGGGTGGTGATAGGTTGAAAGAGAATTTGCATTTTTCCCTTTGTAGAGAGTAGTTGGAATATACGGAATTTCTTGTATTTATTTCCATATTTCTACTTGCCGAAATTATAGGTGCTCAGGATAAGGAAGTGCTGTTGCAGAGGGAAAAAATCGCTCGAATGAATGAGATACAGATAGCCATGAAAGGACAAGGCGAACGGATGCAGGACTGTGCGAAGGTGCTTACGAAATACGAAAAGCCTTTTCATATCAGTTGGGTAGATAGATTATGGAACAATTTGAAGCAGTTGTTGTCAGGCGTGAAGCATTGGACGGGGCTGAAATAAATAGAGCGTATAATATTTTTTATCTATTCTTTTTACTTTCTTAACTCCGAATGTTTCGTAACTGTTGGGAAACCACCTACTTTTATCCCCCAAATTTGCAACATTCCGAAATGTTGCACGTCTAATAAAATAAGAACTAAATCATTCTAGTTATGAAACACAGACTGTTGCTACTATTACTATTCGTGTTCACTGCATCTGTGGCGGGGTGGGCGCAAAAATCCGTGGCTCCTTCTTATACAATCAAAGGTGTGCTTCTGGATTCTTTGACGCAGGAAGGGGAACCGTATGCTACAATCAGAATTACAAAGAAAAATGCTCCGGATAAAGCAGTCAAGATGGCGGTGACTGGGGCGAACGGTAAATTTCAGGAGAAGCTGAATGTGCCGGCAGGAGATTATGTAATCAGTATTTCTTCGATAGGTAAAGCGCCTGTGGTGAAGGAATTTACGTTGAAATCGTCAACTAAGGTGGTTGATTTGGGGACAATGCTCTCGGCGGAAGCCAACAATGAGCTGAAAGGGGTGGAAGTCGTGGCACAAAAGCCTCTGGTAAAGGTAGATGTCGATAAGATAGAGTATAATATTGAGGATGATCCCGATTCCAAGTCCAACAGTATATTGGAAATGTTGCGTAAAGTTCCTTTGGTGACGGTGGACGGGGAAGATAATATACAGGTGAACGGAAGCAGCAGTTTCAAGGTACACGTGAACGGAAAACCCAATAACATGATGAGCAATAATCCGAAGGAAGTTCTGAAAAGTATGCCGGCAAACACGATCAAATATATTGAGGTTATCACTTCACCGGGAGCTAAATATGATGCGGAAGGTGTGGGCGGTATCCTGAATATCGTGACAGTGGGCAGCGGATTTGAAGGATATACGGCTACTTTCCGTGGAAGCGCGAACAATAACGGGGCAGGTACCGGTGCTTATGCAATGGTGAAACAGGGGAAACTAACTCTTTCCGCCAATTATAACTTTAATTATAATAACAGCCCGCGCGGCTATTCGGACAGTTATCGTGAGAACTTTGAGTCGGATACGGAGAAATATCTTGAGTCCGGCAGCAGTTCCAAGTCAAAGGGGAATTTCCAGTACGGGAATCTTGAGGCGAGTTACGAGATTGATACGTTGCGGCTGCTGACCGTGGCTTTCGGGATGTATGGCAGCAATAATAAGAGTAACAGCGACGGTAGTACCGTGATGTACGGAGCAAATTACGAGGATGTTGCTTATAGCTACCGGACGGACAATCATGGAAAAAGTTCGTGGTTCTCCATAAATGGAAACGTTGATTATCAGCGTACTTCCAAGAAGAACAAACAACGGATGATTACGCTTTCTTATAAGGTGAACACACAACCTCAGACGAGTGATTCTTATAGCACTTATCTCGATATTCTTCCGGATGAAAGAAAAGATGAACTGATAGAAAATCTGAAGTTGTACAATTACCATTCGGACGGTAAGACGAATACTATGGAACAGACCTTTCAGGTGGATTATACGACACCGATCGGCAAATTGCATACGATTGAAACCGGCGTGAAGTATATCTTCCGGCGGAACTCCAGTGATAATAAGTTTTACGAGGCAGCAGGAGGCAGCAATGATTATGCATACAACGAGGACCGCAGCAGCGATTACCGTCATTTGAACCATATCCTGTCCGCCTATGCCGGATATACGTTGAGATATAAGGACTTTACTTTCAAACCGGGACTCCGCTACGAACAGACCATACAACGGGTGAAATATATTGTCGGTCCGGGAGAGAATTTCCATACCAATTTCAGTGACTTGGTGCCTTCCGTCTCTTTGGGGATGAAGATCGGCAAAACGCAGAACATACGTGCCGGTTATAATATGCGTATCTGGCGTCCGGGTATCTGGAATTTGAATCCTTATTTCGATAATCAGAATCCGATGTTTATCAGTCAGGGAAATCCGAACTTGAAGAGTGAGAAGAGTCATTCGTTCGATGTGGCTTACAGCAGTTTCAGTGCTAAGTTTAACGTGAATGTCTCATTGCGTCACTCCTTTAATAATAATGGAATCGAGAGAATCAGCCGTTTGATTACTGCCGAGGACGGGGAAGACTTTGGCGGCGGTCATATAGCACCGCACGGGGCTTTATACAGCACCTATGATAATATAGGCAAGAACCGGAATACCGGCCTTTCCCTTTATCTGAACTGGAATGCTTCTCCGAAAACACGTATTTATGTGAACGGACGCGGAAGTTATACAGATATGAAAAGTGAGTTGTCCGTTTCGCTGAAAGCATCGTAGAAGCCATAGGGGCCGAAGACCTTATCTCCCATCTCGTAGAGGTGGCGCATCACTTGCAACGACTGTTCCGGGGTATAGACGATGGATGACAAGGCGGCAGTTGGAGAGATGACTCCCTGGTCGTCGCGTTCGTTGGGAGCGTGGGCGGCATATCCGTTGACGGAGTAGCTGGCGGTCAGTCCCCAGCAGTCCGGCCCGAAACCTTTGTAGTGCTTGGGGTTGCGGACACAGTAGGCACGGTTCACAAGCGTCAGGTTACGCATCTCGTCGAAGTAGTTGGCGCAGTATTCATCCTTCAGCCCGATGGGGTCGAGGCCGAGGAAAGAGTATTGTGCCCAGAAGAGCGGTCCGGCTTCTGTGCCTTGATAGCGCAGATGCAACTCGATATTCTCCACTTTATGAGGGTCTACAATGGCCCCGTTCTGCGCCCAGCCCTCGTGATAGACTGCTGCAGGCACGCCGTGGGTAGGCGAGGCGGCAGCAAGGATATACATGATGAGGCATTCGTTGTAACCGTGTACGGGAAAGTTCATTTCCCAACCGTATTCCGGACTCCAGTGCCAATAGAGCACGTTCTGGCCGTTCTGGCGGTAGAAGTTCCAGTCCACTTCGCGCCACAACTTGTCGATGCGGGCGGCGAGGGCTTGCTCGGCGGGCGAACCGTCGATGTAGTACTGGTGGACGGAGAGCAGCGCCTGCATGATGAAGGCTGTTTCTACCAGGTCGCCGCCATTGTCTTTCTGCCCGAAGGGTTTCACCTTGCCCGTATCGCCATACCACCAGTGTGGGTAGGCAAAACGGTCGTTTTCGGAAACGGTTCCATTCGGTTTTCGAGGAAGGAGATAGATTTTCTCCATTCGTTTCCAGATAAACCCTTCCGTTCGGCCGTGACATAGCCGCGGTCTATCGTCCGGCAACGAGGTTGCTAGCCATGATGCCGAAGTTTCCGGAGCAATCTTGAAACGGACAATCTTCATTTCACCCGGTTCCAGGAATATCTTCTGGAAACCTTTCAGCTCTTTGACGGGACGGGTACTACTGCCGACGACGTCGCGGATATAAAGCTGTACTACCTCCGAGCCGGGCCATGTGCCCGTATTGGTGACTGTCACTGCTGCGGTCAGCGAGCCGTTCATGTCCATGCTGGAATGGCTCAAGTCGATGTCGCTGTAAGAGAAAGTGGTATAAGAAAGGCCGTAACCGAACGGATAGAGTGGCTCGTTATCCACATCGAGATAGTTGCTGCGGAATTTCTCGAACCATTTACCCTGTCCCAACGGGCGTCCGGTGTTCTTGTGCGCATAATAAAGAGGGATCTGTCCGACGTTCTTCGGGAAAGTCATAGTTAGTTTGCCGCTCGGGTTGACATCACCGAACAGAACATCACCAATGGCATAAGCCGCTTCACTGCCTCCGAACCATACATTCAGGATGGCAGGTACATGATCCTGTTCCCAGTTTAGCGTAAGCGGACGACCGGTGAATAACACCAGTACTACCGGCTTTCCGGTTTTCAGTAGTTCTTTTAACAGATTCTGTTGTACGTCGGGAGGTTCAAGTCTGTACGGCTGCTGCTTTCCCCGCTCATTTCTGACGATTCGCCTAAGCGCTGCGATGATGATGTCCGAGCGGCGGGCTACATTCAAGGCTTCGTCCAGCAATTGCTGGTCGGTGCGGTTGTCGCGGTTCAGGGAACGGCCGAACATGGTGGCGCGTTCTTCGTAGGCTTGCGTCACTAATCAGGTTGCTGCCTTTGGCATACATGATATTCGCTTTTCCGGCTGTCATCTCTTTCAAGCCTTCTACCAGTGATGGGCAACGGTCGAGCACAGCTGCTACGCTCCATGTACCGGGCATATTGCTACGGCTGTTGGCTAGCGGGCCTATAACTGCAATATTTCCTTTTGGGTTGAAAGGCAACAACGGATTTCCGTTCGGATTTCCGTCGGGGCTGTCGTTCTTGAGAAGGACGAAACTTTCTGCCGCAATTCTGCGGGCTGCATCGCGGTGTGCCTTGGTAAAGATGTCGCGTGCCGGACGTTTCGGGTCGCAATATTTATACGGGTTATCGAACAACCCCAGTTTGTATTTCGCTACCAGAATGCGACGGCAGGCGGTGTTCAATGTTTCCATAGAGACCTTGCCTTCCTGAATGGATTTCTTCAGAGTACCTACAAAACCTTCGCTGACCATATCCATATCCACTCCGGCGTTGATGGCACGTGCGTTACCGTCTGAAGATCACCGATACCGTGATCGATCATTTCTGAAATACCGGTATAGTCAGTGACTACAAATCCGTTGAATCCCCACTGTCCGCGGAGAATATCCGTCATCAGCCATTTATTGGCAGTGGCCGGAATACCGTCCACCTCGTTGAATGATGCCATCACGCTACCTACACCTGCTTCAACGGCTGCTTCGTAAGGCAGCATATAGTCGTTGAACATCCGTTGGCGGCTCATGTCCACCGTATTGTAGTCACGTCCGGCTTCACTTGCTCCGTACAGGGCGAAGTGCTTTACGCAAGCCATGATTTCGTCATTCCGTTTCATATCTTTGCCCTGATAGCCGCGTACCATCGCTTCGGCAATCATGGCACCGAGAAACGGGTCTTCGCCACTACCTTCGGATACACGCGTCCCCAACGAGGGTCGCGTGAAATATCCACCATTGGGCTGAAGGTCCATGAGATTCCATCGGCACTTGCTTCTACGGCTGCAATGCGGGCGGATTCTTCGATGCCGCCATATCCCATGTACAGGAGAGTCCGAGAGGGATAGGGAACATCGTTTCGTATCCGTGAATAACGTCCATCCCGAACAATAACGGAATACCCAGCCGGGACTCTTCTACAGCCTGTTTCTGTACTTCACGTATTTTCTCTACTCCTTTCAGATTGAACAATCCTCCCACTTCGCCTTTCTTGATTTTGCCGGCGATGTCGCTGCTTTGCTTGTCCCGTAGTAATCTCTCCCGTGACGGGAAGGTTTAACTGTCCGATCTTTTCTTCGGTGCGTCATTTTATTCATCAATACGTCGATGAAACGATCCATATCCTGTGGCGACTTCTGAGCGGATGCGGTCAGGAGTCCTGTCGCAAAGAACAGGATTAATAAACTTAGTTTCTTGTATATCATATTATTATATTCTATTTTCCTGATGCGTTTATGTTCGGTAATCGAGGAGGACATTGTTCGACACCGAGGAACAGTAGTTTCGGCACCCAACCGTTCGGACTTGTCTTATTTCAGTTCTGAGGCAATGGCGGCAGTGGAAGCAGTGCGTTTTTGTCCTGATAATTGGTTGCCGGCTGCGTGCAACACTTCTTTTGCAATGCCCCAGCGAACGAGGTCATAGAAACGGTCGAATTCCAACCCTAATTCCACACGGCGTTCGTGGCGGATAGCTTCACGCAGTTCTCCCTGATCGGTAGTCGTCACTTTAGGCAATATGTTGCTGTTGGTGCCTCTGGCGCGTGCACGTACTTGTTCCAGGTAGTCGATTGCTTCACCCGAGATACCCTTCTCGTTAGCTGATTCGGCTCCCATGAGCAGTACATCTGCATAGCGGATCAGACGAATGTTTACCCAGATATCCTTTATTGGTATATTCTTTACGCAGGGCAGGGTCGGTATAGGCTTTCTTGTTAAGTAAGCACCTATTGCCGGAGAGACGGGAGATTCGCCGTAAGGCTCATTGGTATTTTCCGGAGTGATAGGATCGCTGTCCGAGTGCGGAAGTAGAGTAGGGTGGAGTTCTTGCGCGGATCGCCCGGTTCGTAGGCTTGCGCCATAACTCGGTTGCCATGTGCCAACCCCAGCCCAAGTCCCATTGATCCGCTCCGCGCACACCTTGCACTTCGCAGAATTGGCTGCCGATAATACCGCTTTGAGGAAGAGCGGCAGTAGCGGTACATTGCAGTTCGAAGATAGAACCGCCGCTATTTTCGCCATCGTCGGTGAAGATCTCATTATACGGAGTCTCAGTTGTAGAGCCCTTTCTTTGATGACATCGGTGGAGGCAGTGTACATATTGTTCCAGTCGTTACGCATCATATATGTACGTGCGTGCAAGAACGGGCAGCTCCCCAAGTCAGTCGTCCGGTGTATTCGCTGCTCCATGTTTCCGGCAATGACTCTTCCGCAGTTTTCAGGTCCTTGTCGATTTGCTCATAGATTTTATCAGCACTTGTCTTCGGGATATTGGCTTCCGAAGCGTCGTTGATCTTGTAAGTCACCAGAGGGACTTCGCCGAATGCCCTTACCAGGTTGAAGTAGCAATAGGCACGGAAGAAAGAGGCTTCACCTTATTGATGATGTCTTCGGCTTCGGTCTGTCCGGCGGTTTCTTTCTCGGCAATGGCATCAAGAATCTCATTACATTGGTAGATGATGGCATAATTCTGTCCCCAATAAGCACCCAGTAGGCCGTTGGTCGGTGTATACACAAAATCATCATACATTTCGGCTACATCAGAGCCATCGCTGGCAATACTTCCTTTTTCCGAATCTTCCGAACGAAAACAGTGGATGGCAAAAGCAGGAGGGCCGGCTGTCACATTATAGTTACGCATCATCGTGTAGACATTGTAGATTTTACCGTTGACCAGAGCGTTCGGATTGTCATCTTCCGTGAACTGTCCTTGCGGACTACGATCCAGAAAGTCACTACAGCTACCTAGAAATAATGTAGTTGAAGTAATAAGGGTTGAAAATATATATTTATCTAGTTTCATACAATTATAGTTTTAAAGATTAAAGTTGTGTTCCGCATGGAAAACTGGCAGTGGCACCTTGTCACTAGAATGTTAGGTTGATACCGAACGTATAGACTGCCGGTACGGGATAGCTTCCGTTGTCTACGCCGAATGCGGTGGCGGTTCCTCCCAGTTCCGGAGTATATCCGGTGTTATGCTTCCATGTTTTCAAGTTTTGTATGTTGACATACACTTTCAGGGCTTGCAGGCGGATTTTGGCAAGCAGGCTCTTGTCGAACGTATACGCTAACTGTACATTACGGATACGGAAGAAACTACCGTTCTCAATGTAATAGTCGGAATTCAAGTTATTGATAGAATGTTTGGAGTTCAGCAACGGTTGGGTGTTGGAAGTACCTTCTCCGTGCCAACGGTCCAGCCGTTGTTCGAGGTAGTTGAACTGGGCGAAGTTATAGTTATCCCACGTGCGGAATATCTTGTTACCGCCTTGTCCCATCATGTCGATCCCCAACGACCAGTTCTTGTAGTTCACTCCGAGGGAGAAACCGTAAGTTACTTTCGGAGTTGGATTACCTATCATGGTACGGTCTTCCGGAGTAATTTCTCCGTCTCCGTTCACATCGGCGAATTTCAGGTCACCGGGGGTGACGGTGGCAAGGGTATTTTTGGGTGATGCGTCGATGTCGGCTTGCGACTGGTATACGCCTGCCACTTTGTAACCATAGAAGTAGCCGATAGGATAGCCTGCCATTGTATAACTTTGGCTCTTGTCTCCGGCAATGATGGAGTATCCATCCTGTACCAGGCTCAACACTTTGTTTTTAATGGTGGTCAGGTTGGCACTGACAGAATATCCCCATTCGCCGATTTGGTCGCGCCAGGTCACAGCCATTTCTACTCCTTTATTCTGAATCTGTCCCAAGTTACCTATCCCGGGGATAGTTCCGGAAATTCCGGGAACTTCGGCTAACAAATCTTTGGTATTCTTCTTGTAGTAAACACCCTCAAAATGCAAGCGGTTGCGAAGAAGATTCGTTTCAAATCCGGCTTCCCAAGCTTCCACTTTTTCCCAACGGAGATTCGGGTTGGGCAGATAGGCAAGCTGATAGCCCGGATAGATGATAGACGGTTTGCCGAATACGGCGGAATAAGCGTTGCTCAGTAACGGCTCGGCAGGGTAGGCTTTATCTAGGTTCTGATTACCCAGCGTACCGTAAGAAGCCTTGATTTTCAACATATCGAGCCATTTGATATCTTTCATGAATTCTTCTTCGGACATCAGCCAGCCGCCTCCCAGAGAGAAGAAGTTCTGCCATTCGTTGCCCGTATAAGAAAAAGCGGAAGAACCGTCGCGACGGAACGAACCGTTGAACAGGTATTTGCCTTTATAGTTGTAGATAACACGTGCAAGCATGGATAGTGTGCTGCGTTCCCATTGCGTACTTCCATTGGTAGCAGTGGCTGCATCACCGATGCTGACAAACCATTTGTCCGGATCGTCAGGAATCACCAGACCGACACCCTGCTTGCGTGCTCCGTCCAGTCGGCTCAGTGAATTGTAATACGTCGTAAAACCGGCGGTAGCTGTCAGGTTATGATTTCCATTATCAAAGCTGTTGGTGTATGTCAACAGGTAGTCGCTCTGAACTTTGGTTTCATTCTCTTTAAACTGGCTGACCTCGGTCTTGCCTGTTCCCAAAGTAGAGATCCCTCCGTTGACAGTGGCATCGTATACTTTTACGATCGGTGTATACGTCCGTCCGTTGTTCGACGCATAATCCATGGAGAACATCGCTTTGAAGTTGAAATGTTTCAGGAAGTCCACTTCACCGTAGATATTACCGGACGCCCGGTAGTTCTCGGCTTTGGTGGTGTTTGCTCTCAGACTGACGTCTACCATTGGATTGTTGATCTGTGCTTTCTGGAATTCGGGCAGAGCCGTATATAATCCGTATTCGTTGTTATACACCGGAGCGATAGGAGTTGCACGCAGGGCATTCAATACCTGTTTGGAGTCGGCGGGAAGCATACGTGCACCGTTGAACTGGAAACCGACTTTCAAAAAGTCCGTAATCTTATAATCATTACTTGCGTTGATGGTTACCTTACTGAATTTCTCATGTTCGATGTTGCCCTGTTCATACGAGTAACCTACTCCCAGATAGAAACTATGTTTGGGCGAAGCTCCCGTAATGCTTATATTATTGTTGGTGATAAAAGCTGTCTGGAAGATTTCATCCTGCCAGTCGGTATTTGCATTCCAGCCGGTATAATCGAAAGGGTCATCTTTCTGATTGGCGAGCTGTTCGTTATATAGTTCCTTGAATTGTGAACCATTCACCAATTTCACTTTATCTACTACTTTCTTGAAACCGAAAGAGGTATTAATATTAACCAGTGTCTGTCCTTCTTTGGCTTTCTTGGTGGTGATGATGATTACACCATTCGCACCGCGCACACCGAAGATGGCGAGTGACGACGGGTCTTTCAGTATCTCCATGGATTCGATATCCTGCGGATTAAGGAAGTTGATGTTGTCGTTGAACAGTCCGTCCACCACATAGAATGGCTTGTAGCCGTTGATGGAGTTTGTTCCGCGTACACGGATTTCCGGGTCGGAGCCGGCACGTCCGGAGTTTACGATTTGCACGCCGGCCACTTTTCCCTGTAAGGAAGAAAGCGGGTTCATGGCAGGTTTGTTGGCAAGTTCTTCTCCTTTGATGTTGGTGATAGAACCTGTCAAGTCCCTTTTCTTAGCACTACCATATCCGATAACTACCGTTTCGGCTAGCACTTGTGAATCTTCTTTTAAAGTGACATTGATGACGTTCTGTGTCCCCACTTTAATGGTTTGCGAAGTCATCCCCACATAGGAAAATGCCAGTACGTCGTCCGGAGTGACAGAGATTGAATACTTACCGTCCATGTCTGTAATGGTTCCGGTGGAAGTTCCTTGTACGAGTACCGATGCGCCTATTAGTGGTTCATTAGCAGCGTCTGTTACCGTACCCGTCACCGTCTTTGTTTGTGCAAAGGCTGATGCAGAGGCCAGTAGCAGGCAAACAAGCGTCATGATGCTCTTTGACCTGATGGCTTTCTTCTGAAGATGTTGTAAAAGTCTAGTCCTCATTGCATTAAATTTTTCCATTTGTTACTATTTAGGTTGAAGTCTTTTTTCTGCCGCTATTTGGCGAAAGTAACAAAGTGAACAAACGAAAGGCAAAAAAGATTTTGGAAAAAAGAGGGAATGGTTGATTTTAACACTAAAAGAGAGGTGACTGTTGAAAAAAGTCAGGCACGAACCGGTGTTGTTCGTGCCTGAATAATGGGATGAGGATTACCCGTCGGGGGAGGTATATCCTATATATACGCTGTTCGTTTTATGATTTCCTGTTTTAAAACATCTGTTCCGCAGTGGTCATACATTGAATGACATCTTCTTTGCTGCCATTGAAAGGACCTGATTTCTCTATTTTTAAAGTTGACATGGCTGCTGCAAAACGTCCTGCTTCTTCGATGCCGGCACCCGATACCCGTTGGTATAGATACCCGATGGTGTAAGTGTCTCCACACCCTGTTGCATCTACCACTTCTTTGGGTTTATATGCCGGAATACGATAGAAGTCTTTTCCGTCGAAAATAAGTGATCCCATGCTTCCCAAGGTGACAAGCACTTCTTTCACGCCCCATTCATATAATTGACGGGCAGCTTCATGCGGATCCCTCACGGCACCAGATCCTAAGTCTGGCGCGGCTGCCAATTACGCCACATCCGCGGAATAATTCCGATTAGCGGGAGCAAAGATAGAAAGAATTTTCGTTTTGGCAAATTGTTTTGTAGATAAAGTCGTTTTAGAAAGTCACTTTCAGTATTTTTCTTGCTTCCTCAATGATGGTGTCCAAGTCATTGTTCTCATCTTCTTTGCTCATATCCACTTTCTTGTCCGGGTCGATGCCGAACTCGATATGCTGTTTTTGGGCATCGAGGTGCGGGCTGGCAGAAAAGCGTACCCCCCATCCGTTGGGCAGTTCCGAAGAGAATGGCAGGCCCGACCCGCCGCCGGTTTTATCACCAACCAGGGTGACATTGGGAAAACAGCGCATGGAGTTGACAAAATCATTGGTTGCACTATAGGAATGACGGTTGGTCAGGACAATTACCTTTTTTTGCCAGCGGATACTGTTGGAAGGTTCCACATAAATGGGAGTCGGATCTGAAAAATCGCTATGGCCTTTGCCGGTCTTGTGCTGAATATATCCCGTCAGTACTTTTTCATTCGTGAAGCGTTGTGCCATTCGGGTGGCGTTTGTCAGGTTGCCGCCACCATTGTTGCGCACGTCGATAATCAGGCCGTTACAAGCGGAAAGGTATAACAGAATCTCATCCAGGTTGCCGTTTCCGATGCCGCTGGAGAAATCACCGTAATAGATATATCCTATGTTGTCCTCCAATATGGTATATTTGGCGCCTCCAGCAATGCGGTAGTCTCTTCCCAGGTACTTTTCAATGATACTTTCGTTGAAGTTACGAGGATAATCCAGATACCAGTCCCAGTAGCGCGCCATGTTGGAAGAAGAGTACAAGTTGACATGTCCGTCTTTTAACTCGGCAAGCATGTTACCTAATATTTCAAATAGACCGTCGTAGCTCATTCCCGGGGTAATGAGTGGCTGGTACTTGTCATGGATGGCATCCCAGTCTATTTGCTTGTAGTCCAGGAAGCAGTACTGTTCGTCTATTATTTTCCACAAGGCTTCGAAATTGCCTTGTGGGGTATTGTCGAACTCTTCCTCACGAATACATCCGTTCAATAGGGGCAATAACGTGAGTAGGATACTCCAAATTATTAAAATATATCTTCTTTTCATGCACATTATCCTTATCATCTTATCGTTTATCACCTTGTCACTTTTTACTTTCTCTTGTTAGGAAACAGATAGAGTTCCTTTACGAACCCCACCATGAATACATGCGAGTAAGTATGTGTCTTTATTTCATTTACTTTGGACTGTTGTGCGTCCCATATGTAAGCGAAACGCATCCGGGCACGTCCCACCGGAAAGTCTGCGGTCAGCATTTGTCTCAGAGAGGGCTGGTTGTGCAGGGAGGTGAAGTTCACTACTCCGTCCCAATGTCCTAACGTAAATATCTCGTAGTAGGACTGTCCATAGTTGGGCATGAACATGATACCTGCCAAGGGAAGATTTACCTGATAGCGTAGTGTGATGGGACGGTTCTTGATGCGCAAGTCCCAAATAGCCATTCCAGATGCGGCAAGGTTGATATAGGCACGTGCTTGGGCGGGGTTGTTTCCGTTGCGCAGATTATAGACAAAGCCACCGTTGAAGTCGCCGACTCCTCCGGCAAGCAGTTTGAAATTGCCCGTGATTGGAAAATTATAATGCAGGCCGTAGTTCCAGTTGGCCAGTCCGGAGAATGTATTGTTATTGTCTACTTTGTTGTGTGTATATCCCAAGTCTGCCTGGAAGAAAGTTTGCAGAGACACGTTGCCGTCCATCAACCGTGTCATCCGCATGCTTTCGCGGGAGATACGGAAATCGATTCCCTTATACTCCTGAGGTGAAAGATAAGTGTCGAACACGTTGGTGAAGCCGACACCATACATGGTGGCACGGGTGATAATACGGTTACGGTTGGTGGAGTCAGCCCGTAGCTTCCGGTCGATGCTGCATTGTGCTTCTTGTGCTTTCAGTCCGACACTTCCCAAGAGCAGTCCGCATAGGATTATTATCTTGTATATGTACATATTAAATTATCAATTACAAATTAGTAATCGTTAGCCACTAATACTTCATTTCCGTCCTTCATCAAAAGAGTTTCATCTGTCCTGTCATCTCGTCCAGTATGTCCCCTTCGCTTTTACCGTGGTCGGGGTCCAGAATTTCCGGTTCTTCATCCGTTTCCTGCTCTTCGGTTTTCTGCGAGGGTTCAGGTTGGCGGGTAGGCTCTAATTCGTTGATGGTTTCTATAGTATAGGTGGTCAGGCGCTTACCTTTTGCTTTGAAGCCTTTCACGGCGATGAATTCGTCGGCTTCCACCACCATCGGCTCTCGGAAATTGTCGTGGCCGCCAAACACCACCTCTAAACGCGGGTAGCACTCGTCTGTCAGCAGAATGAGGCTGCTGTTCTTGTTTTCTCCCAAGTAGTTTTGCTTGCGGGCGGTTGCCTCGAAGCAGAAACGCTTGATGTAAGGATAGTTCTGCTGGTCGGCATCGTAGAGTACGGCGGTCCATACTTTGTTCGGATCGTATTTCTCCAATACGCGTATGCCATCGTCATAGTGATTGTTCAAGTCGAAGTTGGTGGCATAGAACTCTCCGCTGTTCTGTACGACAAGGATGGTGTCTTCGCTCTGGAATTCTCCGAGATATTCTCCGCGCCCGTCGTAGTTGAGACGTAGCACATCACGGTCGAACCAGACTTTCCGTCCACCCAGCGTGGAGCCTCCACGTTGTTTCAAGGCTATCTTGTGTACGGGGAGTTTCGTGAGTATATTTCCCATGGCCTGCCGTCCCTTGATATTGATGTTGCTGAAATCCTCCTCGAAGATAATACGGCGTACACGGGGATTGGGTTTCAGGGTTACCTTGATGATTTCAGCTTCTCCATTGGGATTGGCGGTGAAGTAGGTGATACGGGAGTCGGGAGTACCTTGCGTCACATCGTATTCGCGGTCACGCACCACGGAAGTGACGGCAAAACGCTTGATATAGCTTGTCCCCTCCTTGCCGTCACGGTAGCAGACATTGTAGATGGTACGTTTGTCGTTCTTCTTAAAAATGTTGGCATAAAGTATATTCTTGCCCACGAACTTCTTGTCGGCCACCGGTGTGATGATATATTTTCCATCGCGGAAGAAGATAATCACGTCATCTATGGGCGAGCAGTTGCCTATGAATTCGTCTTTCTTCAATCCAGTTCCGATGAAACCCTCTTCGCGGTTGATGTACAGCTTTTCGTTGGCTTCGATGACTTTGGTTGCTTCGATGGTGTCGAAGTTACGCAGTTCCGTGCGGCGGGGGAAGGCTTTGCCGTACTTGTCCTTCAACATACGGAACCAGTCGACGGTATATTCCACGATGTTTGCCAGATGGCAGTCTATCTCCTCTATGTCCTTTCGCATGCGTGCTATCAGTTCCTCTGCCTTGTCGGAGTTGAATTTGAGGATACGTGCCATCTTTATCTCCATCAGCCGGAGGATGTCTTCCTTGGTCACTTCGCGGATAAAAGTCGGGTAGTAGGGAGTCAGGCGCTCATCGATATGTTCGCAGGCGGCATCCATGTTTTTGGCTTGTTCAAACTCCTTATCCTTGTAAATACGTTCTTCAATGAATATCTTTTCGAGTGAAGCGAAATGCAGGCTTTCCAGTATCTCTCCCTTACGGATTTCCAGTTCCTGGCGTAGCAGTGCCAATGTGTTGTCGACTGATTTGCGCAATACATCACTCACGGTGAGGAAGTGGGGCTTTTGGTCGTCGATGACACAGCAGTTGGGAGAGATGCTCACTTCACAGTCGGTGAAGGCATAGAGGGCATCGATGGTCTTGTCGGATGATACACCCGGGGCTAGATGCACTAATATTTCCACACTGCCGGATGTTAGGTCCTCTACCTTACGTATCTTGATTTTTCCTTTTTCGCTGGCCTTTACGATGGAGTCGCATACACTGGCCACCGTTTTCCCGTAAGGAATTTCCTTAATGGCAAGTGTCTTGTTGTCTATCTTTTCTATTTTGGAGCGCACGCGTATCGCACCGCCACGTTCACCGTCGTTGTATTTGGATACATCGATACTGCCTCCCGTCTGGAAGTCGGGGTACAGCTTGAATTCTTCGTTGTGCAGATAGCTGATGGAAGCATCGCACAGCTCATTGAAGTTATGTGGTAATATTTTGGATGACAGGCCTACGGCAATACCTTCCACACCTTGTGCAAGCAGCAGTGGGAATTTTACCGGTAGTGTAACCGGTTCTTTGTTTCGCCCGTCATAAGAGAGTTTCCATTCGGTGGTCTTGGGGTTGAATACCACGTCCAGTGCGAACTTGGAGAGACGTGCTTCGATATAACGGGGGGCAGCGGCGCTGTCACCCGTCAGAATGTTACCCCAGTTTCCCTGGCAATCCACGAGCAAGTCCTTTTGTCCCAGTTGTACCAGAGCATCGCCGATAGAAGCATCACCGTGCGGATGGAACTGCATGGTATGTCCTACGATGTTCGCCACCTTGTTGTAGCGCCCGTCTTCCATGCGGCGCATGGAGTGGAGGATACGCCGCTGTACGGGTTTCAGACCATCCATGATATGGGGTACGGCACGTTCCAATATGGCAATGCGGAGCTGCGTGCTATCCGTCCGGAAGCTGTATTGACCATTAATGGTATGGAATATCCGGTAGGAGGGCTTTATAAACAACCGGTTCAAAATTTTCTGAATAACGATTTTATTGAGGATATGATAAGTTGCGACACTGCATTCACGTATGTGAGCCATACAGTGGGAGAAACGATCGAACGTTTTCCCTATCGTCCCAAACAAGAATGGTTGTCGAACAAAAATCCATGGCCGGCTCCCGGCAAGCGGATTGTTTTTATATATAAAGCTGCCCCACGTGCACCGGAAATGATACGGAATGTGACGGTAAAAGTGATCTATGAGCTATATGATGGGGCTCCTATCCTGTCAAAACAGATAGAAGTTGAAAATCAAGGAAAATCTTCGATTGTTCTGAATTCTTTTAAATCTGAAATACTGGCTTTAACGGAAACAGCTCCCAAAGTGCACTATGGTGAACCGCATGAAATACGTATGTTGGCTCAGGAACCGGGTACTTACACTCGTAATTATCGGAAATCTCCTGCACAGACTGACG
>VOFB01002421.1_pt1 | contig 34011 bp, 58 predicted proteins | sample 5384141 | NCBI WGS metagenome assembly VOFB01 (sample SAMN12384721, study PRJNA508395) | human gut metagenome | isolation source: healthy gut A | host: Homo sapiens | reverse complement strand
CGATGCTCAGTGGTACGCAGAAATTCTTGCTCATGTGGTACCGCAAAGCAGAGAAGGGCAGCCCGGCAAAGCAAGAGCAGGCAGCGCGGCAGGCAAAACAGGTGCGCGGCAAAGCAGAGAAGGAGCGGCGCAAAGCAAAATCTTGCGCCGCGTCGCCTGGCAACAGATAACCCCTTGCGGAGGGCGTCGCAGCAACGGTACGGCTGTCGTGAAAATGACGATTTGACCGTTCTTGTAGCACTGGTAGAAAAGCACCCGATAAACTTTGCACAAAAAAGATGAAATGTGGCGGTATTTATGCTAAAAATAAAGAAAAACAAGGTGCGCATATCATGACAACAAACGGCAAGAACCTCCACAATGTGAAGCACTGATACAAAACGAAGAACACGAGGGGATGCATGTGATCGTCGGTCTTTCGGGAGGACCGGATTCTGTGTGCCTTTTGACCTGCTCTGCAGACTGGCGGACGATATGCGTTTGCAACTATATCCGTGCATGTCAATCCATCAGTTTCGGCCAGGGGCGGCAGGGCGATCAAAGCGTTCCGAGGCACTGTGCATGGAACAGGCTGGCCGTGCAGAAGTTTTGTTTATGACTGCGCGCGAATCGCGGAGGAGGAGAACCTGACTTCCGAGGAGGCGGGTAGCCCCGTATATATGAGGCGTTCGGCATCGTGGCGGCAGAACAGGCGCGGCAGGTATTGCCGCGCAGGATGTTGCGATTGCAATCGCGCAGAACGCGAACGATCAGGCGGAAACAATCTTGTTTCCGGATTTTTGCGAGAACGCGACGGGTTAGCGGGTATCGCAAAAACGATGCGAAACGGTGCGATATGACATTTACCGAGGTGGTGAAAAAGGCGCGCGGACAAAACGAAGCGACGGACAGATCAACTTTGCAAAAGGCTAGCGCGAGGTGAGTGAAAAAGGCACGCGGAGCATATACGCAGGAACAGGCACAGCACAGCGCGAATGAAGGAAAAAAGAAACCGGTATGCGGGAGGAATTGTGTCCGTGCGATGACGCGCGGCGCGCAGCAGAGACCGGTCAAAACGGCAATCGCGCGGATCGCAGTGGTGCGGCCGCTCCTGAAACGCAAAAGCGAGATTGAGCAGTATCTGTCGGAAAGAGGCATGACGGCTTGCATTGATCAGACGAATGCGGAGCCGATCTATACACGCAATCAAAGATTCGATTGGAACTGCTTTGCCGTATCTGGCGACGCGTTACAACGAAAATATCATCACCGCCTTAAATCGGCTGGGGCGTATCGCGCAGAGTGATAAAAGACGTACCTGCGAAACCGCGGCGCGCGCCTTTGAAGAGGCGAGGGGCGCGCCGCAGGGAAAGGCAGCGACGGCGCCCAAACAGGAAAAACAGGGCATCTTTGCATTCCTGACAATTTGGCTGAGGAACCTGCTTGCAGTGCCACGCAGTTTTGGCGGCAGATGTTGGCACAGATGAGGCAGTCGAAGCCTGTGCGCAGAAGCCAAAAGGTGGTTTATCTTGACTGTGAAACATTACGCGCTCTGCATGCACAATCCGGACGCGGGTGTATCAAAGAGCGCTGCGCGAGGTTGGCATGGCGGAAAACTTTAGCGACGCGCGGCAGAAGCAATCGATCATATCCTGTATGCGGCAAGCCCTTCCGCAAGAACGGAATTAGCGGATGGATTCCGCGCTGCGCGCGGGTTTATGGGCGAATGAAATTTTATCGCGCGAGGAAGAAAGACAGTGGGCAAAAAGCGGCACGACAGATATGGAGATTGGCGCCAGCCACGCGAAGGGCGTGAATCATACGCAAGTTGAGAAAAGACAGAGCGCGCGGCGTGGTCAACGCGCAGCTTTATTGCCGATGAAAAACCGCAGATGGCGAGCCGCTTGCATCGCCTTGCGCGCAGTTTATTGCCGATGACACCGCAGATGGCGAGCCGCTTTGCATCGCCTTGCGCGCAGTTTGTGCCGATGGTTCCGCAGATGGCGAGCCGCTTGCATCGCCTTGCGCGCAGTTTATTGCCGATGACACCGCAGATGGCGACCGCTTGCATCGTCTTGCGCGCAGTTTGCTGCCGATGGTGCCGCGGACGTGGCAGTTATGAAGCTTGAGGCGGCGGGACGGCGCTTCCGGCTTTGAGGACGAAGACGGCGATGTACCACAGGCTGCGCTCGCGGAGGGCCGGATCGGTCCGCATGGCGCGTTTCGCGCGGCGGCGCCGCCCGCGGGCGCGCGCATGGAGCTTCGGACGCGCAGGGGACGGCGATTATCTGCCGATTCGGGGCGGACGAAAAAAAGTCGCAGGACTTTTTTGTAGACAGTAAGATACCTAAAATCAGCAGGATGAAATCCTGCTTTTGGCCTGCTGCGGCGACCACGTTCTGTGGATTTTGCCGTCACCGATTTTGAGACGCCGGTTTTACGGCAAAAGGCAGATTCAGCGCGGAGGCAAAAGTAGACGGAAAGCAGGAAGAAACAATAATAATCCTTGAAATTTCAAACATTTTGTGATAAAATACAAAAAGTGCACCTGTAAAGTCTTTGCGAAAAACAAGAAAAATACCAAAATTAGAAATAGATAAATTTGAAAGGGGAAACAATTGAAAAAATTCGCAAAAACATCAGTGTCTATTTGATTTTTGTTTTGGTCGTACTCATGGTGGCCATGTTCTACAAGGGCCTTTGACTCCGACCAAAAAACCGTAAAGGAAGTATCGTTATTCCAAGTTCGCGCAGATGGTCGAGCAAGAAAAATTCGAAGCGGTACAGATTGAAAACACGACCCTGACAGGACAACGTGACAAAGATACCTACTACTACGCTTTACGCGCCGTCTGTACTGGAGATCAACTGGCTGGAGGAAACCTACCTGTTTAGTCAGATGCAGAATGGCACGCTGAAGGAGTTTTCCAGTCCGAAGCCGGATACCGGCTCCTTCCTCTGGAACCTCCTGCCGAATCTTCTGATGATCGGCGCTGGTCTTCCTGTTCTACATTATGATGAATCAGGGCGGCAACGGCAAGGCGTTCCAGTTCGGCAAATCGCGCGCCAAGATGGTTAAGGGCGGCGACAAGAAGGTGACCTTTGAAGACGTCGCGGGATTGGAAGAAGAAAAGCAGGAGCTTGAGGAGGTCGTGGATTTCCTCAAAGCACCGAAAAAATACAAGGATCTCGGCGCGAGAATTCCGAAGGGCATTCTGCTTGTCGGACCTCCGGGAACAGGAAAAACCTACATCTCCAAGGCGACGGCAGGAGAAGCGGGCGTACCGTTCTTTACGATCAGCGGCTCCGACTTCGTGGAAAATGTTCGTCGGTGTCGGCGCGTCCAGAGTCAGAGATCTGTTTGATCAAGCCAAAAAAACGCGCCTTGTATCGTCTTTATCGATGAAATCGACGCGGTCGGACGCAAGCGTGCGCAGGCATCGGCGGCGGCCATGACGAAAGAGAGGACACTCAACCAGCTTTTTGGTCGAGATGGACGGCTTCGCGGAGAATTCCGGCATCATCATTCTGGCGGCTACCAACCGTCCGGACGTACTGGATCCGGCGTTTGCTCAGACCGGGCAGATTTGACAGACAGATTGTGATCGGGCCGCCGGATGTCAAGGGCAGAGAACAGATCATCAAGGGTACACGCCAAAAATAAACCGCTGGCAGATGACGTTACACCGAAGGTGCTGGCCAGAAGAACCATGGGTTCCACGCCGGCAGATCTCGAAAATATCCTCAATGAGGCGGCGCTGATTACGGCGCGCAGAAACGGCAGGTTCATCCGTATGGAGGAAATCGAAGAAGCTATCCGCAAGGTGCAGATGGGTCCGGCGAAGAAGTCCAAGGTCGTTTCCGAGGAGGAAAAAGAAGCTGACAGTTTATCACGAAGCAGGTCACGCGATTGTCGCGCGGTCACTGCCGAAACATATGCCGATCCACGAGGTTACCATCATTCCGAGAGGTCGTGCAGGCGGATACACGATGTATCTGCCGGAGGACGACAAGATGTTCGACACCAAGGGCTCGATGTACAATCACATCGTTTCGTGCATGGGCGGTCGTGTCGCGGAGAAACTGAAGCTGGATGATATCTCCATCGGCGCGTCCGGCGATATCAAGCAGGCAACCGCAATCGCGCGCGAAATGGTGACAAAGTACGGCTTCAGCGAAAAACTCGGCGCGGTCAACTACGGCGGGGACGAAGAGGTTTTTCTTGGGGAACGACTTTACGGCGCACAAGAACTACTCCGAGCATACGGCACAGGAAATCGACGACGAAATCAAGAGAATTATCGACGAGGCCTACGACCAGGCGACAAAAGATTCTCATGGAGCACGACGAAACGCTGGAGCGATGTGGGCGAAGGCGCCGGGCTTTTGGTAGAAACCATCGACGGCGAGCAGTTTGAGAACTTGTACAGGCAAGCTCAGCGCGGAGGATCTCAAAGAAAGCGTTGACAAGGCTGACGAGGCGAAGCAGGCACGCAACGAGGAAGAAGCCGCGGAGGCGGAGCGGTTCGCAAGGAAGAGGAAGCGCGTCTCATGGAGGAACTTAAAAATATGATGTCGATTACATGCAGGATGACGACGAGCTAAAGGAAGAGGAACCTTCTGAGGCGAAAGTCGCAGAGAAAAGGCTGCGGGACGGCACAGAGGGCGATTTTGAAGAGGAAAATTCTCAGCAGGCTGAGGAACCTCAGAAAGAAGATGAGGAAAGAACATGAAGGTAAGCGTTAAGGATTGTCTACAGCTGGAAGCTTTCCGCAAGTGCATTGTCGTTGCAGGAGAAAAGCACATGGATCGCCGGGTAAAAGCGGTTTCGGTCATGGACGCGGCAACGGCGGAGGAAGCGGTCAGAAGTGCAGCGGCAGCAGCGGCAATATGGTGCTGACTTCGTTCGCGGGCATGAAACATGACGTGAAACAGCAGCGGAAACAATTCGCGAACTGGCAAAGGCAGGTGCCGCCGCGCTGGTGGTTTTTCGCAGGGGCAGACCACGCCCTGTTGACAAGGCAGTGACGCGCAGCTGATGAGGCCGGTCTGCCGTTGATCATCATGGTCGATGGAGAAAACATGGACTATTCGCAGATCATCGCGGAGGTCATGGAACACGTGCTTTATGGCAATAATTTTAAGAACAGCCTGATCAACAACACGATTTTTCATCCTGTTGAATTTTGAAAAGCACGCGAATTTCCAGCAGGCGCTGCGTGAGGCGGCGATCAACAACGACTTTCAGGTAGTGCTTTTGAGCGAGGACTTCAACCCGATCTTCGCGATCGAAACGCGGCATCAGACCACAATCAACGAGGCGATCCGCCGCGGGAAGGAAGCGGCGCTGAACCTCAGCAACATCTACAGTCTGATCGAGATCGACGGGGTGCTGACCTACTGGGGCCTGGTACACATCAATAACGAAAAATACTATCTGTTCATTGTCGATAACGACGAATTATTCGTCCGGCGAAATGACCTAAGCTGAGCCGAGATCATCGAGCTGGCGATGGGCATGTGGAAGTACACGCCGGAGCGTGACGCGAAGGCAGAGACTTGTCAGGCGCTGATGCGCGGCAACAAGAGTCTGGCGTATTCGATCCGCGAGGAAGCAGGCGTGAAATTAACCGACATTCTTCGGTCTTTATGCCAAAGGTATTGAGGATAACCATGCGGAGAAGTGATTCATCGGTTTGTCAGCGAGGGCCTTTTTGGACATCATCAAGATCAACGAGGAAAACGAAAGCTACGCGCCGCCGCTCAAGGGCGAAGCTGGGCTGATCAGGAGGAAAACGAGGAAAAGGCTGTTTGTCTGAGATTCTTCGACGCGCTCGAAAACAAGACGGTCCGCATTTTCCATGTGACCGGCATCGACGGGCATCGAGGGCGCAGGGACAGTTCCGTCTGATCGGCGAAACCCTGGGCGTTTGTAGGAAGCATTTTCCCATACAAGCGCGTTTTTACCAAGTATGAGCTTACGCTGGTCAGCAACTGCATCAATATTCAAGTGCAGGGCGGCTATCTGAAAAAGAACTATATATGGATCTTTTGGAGCCGTTTCGCAAGGAGGGACAACAAGTCAGGCGACTTTTGAAACCCTGGAAACCTTTCGTGTTGGACGCGGGCATGAACAGCAGCAAAAGACCTCTGAGTTTATGGGCATCCACACAAACACAGTGCAGTATCGCCTGAAGAGATTAATGAAATCCTCGGCGCGGAGATTACCGGAAACCGCGTGATTCGGGATTGACAATCGCGCTCGCGTCTGCGGAGAATGGAAGCGGCGTCGAAATAGGGCCGCCAGACTCTTTGCGGCGTTCGGCGCGGAACAGATGACCGGACGCGATTATAAAACAAATCCGCTGAGACTGCATCGGCGGATTTTTTTGCAGGCGCGCGGGAGACGCGAAGGATAGAGAGGCAAGGCGGGCGCAGATGACTTTGACAAAGGAAAGCGCGGCGCGTGATGAGCGCGAGACGGTGAAGTAAAGGCGTTTTGCTTGCGATGTCCAGCGCGCAGGAGAAAGCTTGCGCCTTTGTAGAAAAAAGCGTGCGGAGACGCGAAGAACAGAGAGGAACAAAAAGGAAACTGTATGACAAGAGAATGCAAAATCGGAACGGACTTTAAAAACCCGTTTCTGCTCGCGCCCTCGCGGGGTACCGACGCTCCGTTCCGTCGAATTTGCGGCGAAAAGGGGCGGGGCTGGTCTGCTCGGAAATGGTCAGCGCCAAGGGGTGTGGTACAAGGACAAATACCGACCGACTGCTGGAGATTTCTGGACGGAGAAGCGCCTGTGCCTACCAGATTTGGCCATGAGCCGGAGATCATGGCGGAGGCGCCGCGCATGCTCAATGATCGCAGGCATGTGCTGTTGGATATCATTATGGGCTGTCCGGTTCCCAAGATTGTAATGGAACGGAGAAGAAGGCGCTGATGCGCGAACCGGAAGCTGGCGCGGCGTGTCGTGGAGGCAGTGGTTTCCGCGAGCACGAAACCTGTGACGCTTAAAATACGCGCAGGCTGGAATGACGCGCAGAGAGAAAAACGCGGCCGAGGTGGCTCAGGCGATCGAAGCCGGAGGCGCGTCTGTGTGCGTATGGGCGGACGCGCGAGCAGTTTTACAGCGGCCGTACGGACTGGAATATCATTGCCGCTAATGAAGAAAGCCGTCAGGATTCCGGTGATTGGAAACGGCGACGTGACCGATGTCACCTCCGCTTATCGCATGATGCAGGAGACCGGCTGTGACTTTGTGATGATCGGCCGCGGCGCTCGGCAACCCATGGATCTTTTGAGGGCCTCGCGCGCGCGTGGGATGCCGGCGTGTTTGATGCGCCGCGCACCGAAGGACGGGAGGCAAGAGCCGGCAGGCCGCCGCGCGATTCGCAGGATGCCGCAGGAGCACAGGCCGCACAATCTGCGGTCAAGATGTCAGCAGCCTGGCTGAAGGCCGCAGAACTGTCGCTTTATGATATCGTGCCAAGCAAAGAAGGATAAAATCGAGATGATGCTTTGCGGCATTTTGAGGATGTGTACGCGCTCATGGGAGATACTGCGGCGCGAAATGCGCAAACATGTCGGCTGGTATTCAAAGGGTCGCCGGGCGCGGTGCTCTTCCCGGCGGCCGCGCGTCAACGATCAACGACGCGGCCGCCCTGCGCGAAGCGATTCGCGGCATTTGACTTTGTCACGGTGCAATGCAGGGGGAAGAACCGGTGTTTTGTGGGGGACGTCTCGGAATCGCCTTGATTGCGCGACAACTTCTTCACGTTAAAGAAAACGCGGAAAAGAGCGAAAACCAGTCGTCCTCTTAAAGGTATAAAAATTGCGATACAATTAAATCGGTTTATGTGGTGAAATATCGCATAGCGATATTTCCGGAATATCAGCACTCGCGAAGCGGCGCGCTGTGTCCATGAATCTTCATGTGCGCAGAAATCGCAGATTTCGTTACGCGCTTACGGGGAGCCCTGCCATATAAGGAAGGTACGCGCAGATTCTTGATTTTGTTACGCGCGCTTTTGCCTTTGCGATCTGCCTGCCGTCAAGCGCAGACGAAACGGAGGAATGGACAAAATGTATGTAGTATGTTTAGATTTGAAGGTGTTCTGACACTCCTGAGATTTGGGTGGAATTCGCGGAAGAAGCGGGCATTCCGGAACTCAAAAGACGACGCGGATGAGCTGGATTACGATGTTGATGCGATATCGTTTGGATATCCTGAATCAGCATGGATACGGGTCAAGGAAATTCAGGAAACGATCGCTGTTGACCTGCCGCTGGGCGCGAAGGAATTCCTGGATGAACTCGGGCCCTTACGCAGACGGTCACTGCCTGGGCGACACTTTGTTGTATGCCTGTACCACTGATGAAAAAACTCGATGCCGACGATTTTGCAATACGCTGCGGTATCGCCGAAGGCAAGATCACCGATTACAAAATGCGCGTGGCGCAAAAACCAAGCTGACCACAGTCAAAGCGCGTCAGAGCATGCGGGCTACGAAACGATCGCCAGCGGAGACAGCTTCAACGATCTGGGCATGATCAAAGCGAGTAAGCAGGCTTCCTGTTCCGCTCCACCGAACAGATCAAAGCTGACAATCCGACGTGAAAGCTGTGGAAAGTTACGCGAGCTGATGGCAGAAATCAAGAAGGTTATGGGAATCAAGTAAAGCGTGGAAAGAAACATGATCGGCGGAACGGCCAACCAGTATGTTTCTGCTGGAAAGGATGTGCGCGCCGAAAAAGCGCCCGGCGCGCTGAAACCTAATGTGATTCGTTTGAAAAGAGGTACTGAAGCAGGGCCCTTTTTCGTTTGACTTTTTCGTCGATGACGGCGTTAAGCAGGAGGTCGAGTGCCGCGCCGTTCCCTGCCCGCGGGCATACCGATCGCCATCAGATCACGTCCGGTGACCGCCAGAGTCTTGCGTGAAAAAGCAGGCGCCGCTGAGGGATGTCGGAAGCGAGGGCTTCCAGGCGGGTATAAATCTCCTGCCGATCCCAAAACAGCAGGCCTGTCCCAGGCTATCCGCCCGCTTGAGTGCCAGGAGATCAAAAAAGAGTTCCGGTCCGGAAACTGCCGCAGGGCGCGTTTGACTGCCCTGGTCGTCGGTTCCATCTGTCTGCTGTGCCAGCGTACCAGCGTGACAACGCGTCGTCGTGTCATTATCGAATTTGAGTCGGCGCAGAATTCGGCGCGCCATTTCCGCGCCGCGGACATCGTGTTGATAAAAATGACCGACGCCTTGCGTGTCTACCTGAAAACAATCCGGCTTGCCGATGTCATGCAGCCGCCGCCGCCAGCCGGAGGTGGGGTCGCGGCGGGATGGCATCGACTGCCGCCAGTGTGATGCCAGACATCGTAGACATGATGCGGGTTCCGCCGCTCGAAGCCCTGCATCGGCGACAATTCCGGCAGGAATACGCTGAAAACGGGAAGGTAGGTGTCTAATACGCAGGCAGCGTCCCGGCCGCAGAGCAGACGCATCAGTTCCTCGCGGATGCGCTCCCGCGCTGACAGCAGTCAGCAGATCGCTTTTGGGCAAGCAGCGCCCCGGCGGTGTCCGTTTCGATCTCGAAACCGAGCACCGCGGCGAAGCGCAGGGCGCGCAGCATGCGCAGCGTCCTCGTCAAAGGCTGCGCCGGGGCGCCCACACAGCGGACCACGCCTGCGGCGAGGTCCGCCTGTCCGCCAAACAGATCCACCAGTCCGCGCGCGGGATGATAGGCCATCGCGTTGATCAAAATCTCTGCGTGCGAGATCCTCAACCAGCGTGCGCGCGAAGGTGACCGCCGCCGGATGACGATGATCTTCAAAGCGCCGTCGGTGCGATAAGTAGTGATTTCCAGATTCATGCCGCCGCTGTGCAGGGTCTGCGTGCCGTGCTTGAGGCCGGTCTCGATCAGCGTCCTGCCGCGGAAAGCGGCGGCGACCTCTTCGGGCCGCGCGGACGTGGTGATATCGCATAATCGTGCGGCACCACGCCGCGCAGGCTGTCTCGCACGCGCCGACCAGATAAGCCGCGTGACCGTTTTGATTGAGCGTTTCGATCGCCTCCGCGGGGGCAGGCATTGTCATGGTAAACATCCGTATTCCTCCTTGTGCTGGATAAGGATAGTTTACACCACTGCACCGTCCACCGCAAGCTTAAATCAGCCGCAAGCCGTCAGTCGGTCGCGCAGAAGCGGCGCTTCACGCGCGGAATGCTTGCTCTTATTATCTAGGAAAATATCGCGAGGCGATATTTGCGGCATATCGGCAAAAGCACCTTGCGAAGCGGCGCTCATGGGTGAGAGCCATGTGCGCATAGAAATCTCAGATTCCGTTTTGCGCACCTTTGTCTTCCACGAACCCACGCGCCGCAGGCGCGCGATTTTGCGCATTCGGCTTCAAAAAGCGTTGCGATGTGAGAGATCGCAGAGTCCGGGCGCGCGTCGCATGCTTGCCTAATCACGCCGCGTATGCAGATATTTTTCTCTGGTCGCCATACCGCCGCGCAGATGCCGTTCGGCCTTGTTATTCTCCAGGACGGTCTTAACCTCAGCCGCAAGAGGCGGATTGAGTTCAGAAGTCGTTCCGTAATGTCCTTGTGTACCGTAGATTTTGAAACCCGAAATTTTTTCGCCGCCGTACGGACCGTAGCGTTGGTGCGGATAATATAATGCGCCAGATCTAAAACTCTTTCCTCTATGTAATCCTTCATTAGACAGCTCCACACTCCTCACTTCTTCGTTAAGACACTATATGCGTCCGCGGGTGGAATATGACGCGCAAAATCAAAGCGCTTAAAACCATAGGGACACCATAGAATTTTGAGAATTTACAGTGCGGCAGACGGGGTCGCGGATGAAGATAAAAGTTTTGAAAAAAAATCAAAAAAAAAGACAAAATTTCATTTGACGAAAGCCCTTCCATACGTTATGATGGTAGTGGCTAGAAAGTATACAAGAAGGAAGAAGCGTATCGGTCGGGATGACGGGACAAAATCCCACGACCGGAACGTGACATGAAGAAAACTACAGCAATCGGCTAAGCCGGTTTTTCTTCCGCCCATGACTTGTATACATTATACAATACTAAGTACAACAAAAATGATTTAACTACTTTTGAGGAGGAGCAAGCATGAGAAAAAGAGTGGGAAGGATTTGTCGCGGGAAACTGGACAGAGCACATTGATGTGAGGAATTTATTAAATTAAACTACCATCCGTATGACGGTGACGGCAGTTTTCCTCGCGGGACCGACAGAGAGAACCAAGGGAATGCAGTGACAAGGTGCACGAGCTTTTTGGTCGCGGAGCGCAAAGCAGGCGGTACGCTGAAGGTTGACGCGAGCCGCATCATGCGCGTGAACGCATTCGGCCCCGGCTTCATCGTTCGCAAGGATATCTCATCTCGGACTGCAGACAGACGAACCGCTTAAGAGAGGTATTGCCGTTCGGCGGCATCAAGATGGTCAGAGAAGAAGTGAAGGAGTACGGCGTTACACTGCCGCCGGAAATTGACAATATGTTCAACTACTTCACGACGCACAACGACGGCGTTTTTAAGGCATACTCAACGAAAATGCGTCAGGTCAGACATCTTTGGCTTCATTACGGGACTTCCGGACGCTTACGGCCGCGGCAGAATCATCGGTGACTACAGAAGAGCGGCGCTACGGCATCGACTATCTGATCGAGGAAAAGCAGAAAGACCATGAAATGATCGCTTCCAGACACGTGATGAACGAAGAAAACATTCAGCACCGCGGAAGAAGTCAACAATCAGATCCGCTCCCTCAAAGAAATCAAGAAAATGGCAGAAAGCTACGGCTTCGACATCTCCGGACCGGCGAAAGACGTCAAGGAAGCGATCCAGTGGACCTACTTCGCGTATCTGGCAGGCATCAAGGAAGAAAACGGCGCGGCGATGTCCATCGGCAGAACCTCCACGTTCATCGATATCTACGCAGAGAGAGACCTTGCGAACGGCACCTACACAGAAGAACAGATTCAGGAATTCATCGACGACTATATCCTGAAGCGCTGCGTTGCCAGACATTTGAGAACCAGTGAATACAACGAGCTGTTCGGCGGAGACCCGATGTGGATTACCGAAGGTATCGCAGGCGTCGGCATGGACGGCAGACATAAAGTAACCAAGATGACCTCTTACAGAGTCTTTGCAGACCTTGTACAATTTAGGACCGGCACCGGAGCCAAACCTGACCGTGCTTATGGTCCGAAAGCAGCTGCCGAAACCGTTCAAGAAGTTCTGCGCGCAGGTTTCCATCGACACAGACTCCATCCAGTATGAGAACGATGACAAGATGAGACCCACTGGCGAGGACTACTCGATCGTCTGCTGCGTATCCGCGATCCAGATGGGAAGCAGATCCAGTTCTTCGGCGCGAGATGCAATCTGGCTAAGATCCTGCTGCTGGGATCAACGGCGTGGATGACGAAAGAACCGGCGAAGCAGATCGGCCTGAAAACCGACCGGCGACGGTCCGATCGACTTCGACGATGTTTGGGAGAAGCGTATGAACATATCTGGAATGGCTGGCCGAGCGTACGTCAACATCATGAACATCATTCATTTATGCACGACAGATATTGATTATGAAAGTCGCAGATGGCACTCCTGCATGACGAACTCAAAGAGATGATGGCATTCGGCGTTGCAGGGCTTCTCCGTTGCGGCTGCCTCCCTCTCCGCGATCAAATATGCGAAGGTATATCCGATCAGAGACGAAACGGCGTCATCGTGGACTACAGAACCGAAGGCGACTTCCCCGAAATACGGCAACGACGATGACCGTGTAGACGATATCGCAGTGAAGATTCCGAGAGAACCATCGAGGAGCTGCGCAAGCACCCGACCTACAGAAACGCGTTACATACCCTGTCCGTTCTGACCATCACTTCCAACGTCATGTACGGTAAAGAAGACCGGCAAATACGCCGGACGGCAGAAGAGCAGGAACGCCGTTCGCACCGGGCGCAAACCGATGCATCAGAGAGACAACCACGGCGCGGTCGCTTCTCTGAACTCCGTTCCAAGATCGACTGGGATACCTGTCAGGACGGTGTTTCCAACACCTTCATCACGCCGGAAACGCTCGGCAACAGAATCCGGACGAAAGAGCGGACGTCTGGCAGGTCTTTTGGAGGGTTACTTCAAGAGAGGCGCATCATTTGAATGTCAACGTGCTCAACAGAGCGCTTTTGGAGGATGCTTACGAAAATCCGGACAAATACCCGAACCTAACGGTCAGAGTATCCGGCTACGCGGTAAAGATTCAACGCGCTTTCCAAGACACATCAGAAGGAGGTTATCGCGAGAACCTTCCACGAATCCATCTAAAAATTACAGGGTAAAAGCGGCAGCGTTAGCAGGATTACGCTGCCGCAATTGATATGGCATGATAGGAAAAATTCACTCGATAGAAACATTCGGCGCTGTGGACGGACCGGGCATCCGCACAGTGTTCTTTATGCAGGGCTGTCCGGCGAGATGTCTGTACTGTCACAATCCGGACTCATGGCCGGCGGACAAGGGCGAAAAAATCGAGGTTGAGGAGGTCGTTCACTGGATCCGCGGCGCCCATATTACGGCAAAAAGGGCGGCGTGACCTTCAGCGGGGGAGAACCGCCGCCGCAGGGAAAAATTTTTGACAGAAGCCATTCACGCGCCGCAAGGTGGACATTCAGTCCGCGATCGATACCAGCGGCACCTATCTGGACGATTACAGCGATGAAGCCATCCACCAATGTGACCTGGTGCTGCTGGATGTCAAGCATCCGGATCCGGAACGCTTCGAGATTATCGCCGGACAACCACAGGACGCCGCTGGCGCTGATCGACATCATCAACGCGCATAAAAAGCATGTATGGGTGCGCCATGTGGTCGTGCCGGATATCAACGACACGCCGGAGGGACATGGAAGCGCTGAACGTGTTTATGAAAAAAAATCCGTTTTGTCGATAAATTCGAGGCGCTCCGTTACCACACAATGGCCGTCGAAAATACGGCAAGCTCGGCATTACCTACCGGCTCAAGGGCGTGCCGGCGATGGACAACGCCAGACTCATGGAGCTGCAAAGCTGATACACAAACCGGCAGAAGCAGTAACCCGCGTGAGCCTGTAAAGAGACGGAGAGAAAAAATGGAGGAAACATTGATTTGATCTATGCGCGGCCGATCAATACAAGGAATATTTTGACCTTTACCTTCCCGACGATGGTGCGGATGCTGTTCGTGTCCATGTATACCATCGTGGACGGGGATTGTGGTATCCAATTATGTGGGCAGTCTGGGTCTGTCGGCGCTGAATATCGTCTACCCGGTGCTGAATGGTCATGGCGCTGACTTTCGTCTTCCAGATGGGCAAAGCAACGCTGTCATCGGCAAGAAGCTCGGCGAGGGAAAGGCACATGAGGCATGCGACTTTCTAAGTCTGACGGTGCTGGTCAATCTGGCAGTGATGGCGACATGCGATGACCCTCTTCGCTGGGCCTTTGATGAGGAATCTACCTGCGCATCGGTTCGGACGAAACAGCTGCCGCCGCTGTGCGTGGAATACGGCAGGATCATGGTGCTGGCAGGCCCGGATCTGGTCAGCCGCAGATTTTATTCAGGGATTTTTGGTGACGGCGGACAGACCGCACATGGGTCTGTGGCTGCCCGTGGCGCAAGTCAGCGTCAATATCGGCCTGGATCTTCTGCTGGTCGGTGTCTTTGATTTCGGACTGGCAGGTGCGGGCTATGCTTCGATGGCGGGCATGCTTGTCGGCAGGCTGGTTCTGCCGCGCGTGTTCTTTGATAAAAGAGCCTGTCGCATTTCGAAAACCGGTTTGGAAGGGAAGAGAATTGTCGCTGGCGATGGGAAACGGCGTCCGAGATGGTGACGAGCCTTTCCGCGATCACCACAGCCCTGTTTAATCTGCAGATGATGGCGATCGTCGGCGAAAAAAGGCGTCGCGGCCATCAGCGCGATTCTCTACCTGCAGTTTGTGTTTGTGGCGCTGCTGATCGGGTTTACCTCCGGTGTCGCACCGATTTTCAGCTATAACTATGGGGCGGGAAACCGCGCGAATATTCACAAGCTGTTTGCGATTTCAGCGCGGATGATACTAAAGCTTTTCCTTGGCGATGCTGGTGGTCGCGGAGCTTTTGGATCGTCCGATGGTGCTGATTTTTCGCGTCGAAGGACCCGGTCCTGCGGGATTTGATGATCGTGGGTTTTCCGTATCATCGCGATCAGCGTATTCTTTTTACCGGTATCAATATCTTCGCGTCCGGTTTTTTACTGCCATGAACAACGGCAGGGTTTCCGCGCTGGTTTTCGATCCTGCGTACTTTGGTTTGGAAGTAGGCGCACTGCTTCTGATGCCGATGTGGTGGGGGATCAACGGCGTCTGGTGGGCGGCCGGTTGCTGAAATTCTGGCAAGTCTCGTCGCGGTATCGATGTTTGCCAGCGTTATCGCAAGACCTATGGATACTGAGGCTGTCCGCCCGCGGGCGGACGGGTCTATATGCCCGCCGCGTCTGCAGGGCTTTGCGGTGGGAGAACGGAGATATCTCGTTTTTGGGAATTTTCACAAAAGAATTATCATAATCAACGTATTTTCTTAAAAAACTATTGACAATACACAAAAACAGTGATAAACTCCGTATATAAACTGAATCAGCAAACCTTTGAGGGAGAAGTAAAACAATTTACGGTCTCACAGCGAACCCGGGATGGTGGAAGCCGAGCAGATGCAGGATTCGCACAATGGGCTCCTGAGGGCGAGGAAAATATTTCGCGCCGGATCGCAGGCAGATCGCGAAAGGCGAAAAGACCGCGATAAACAGAACGGGAATCATATGAGTATCTGAGACGAAACTCCCGCGTCAGTGGAGAGGGAGTGTGACGGCACTCTGCAGGGAGGATTTTCCGGCAGAAGTTTTCGGGCATGATTACGTCAGACGGTTGGACAGTCAGACGGCGGCAGGCAGGAAAAGCGGGAAGCCGGTGAGTCAAAAAGGTGGCACCGCAGGGCTATCCTGTCCCCTGCGCAAGGACAGGGTTTTCTTTGGGCGCTGGCGGATCGCCAGCCCTACAGGCGCCGAAGGCAGAGAACACTTCAATGATTTCTTTAGAAGCAGGGGACTGCGGCATGCGGCACCCGGCAGAGAATTGATTGAAAAGGAGACAAAACAATGAAACAGGCAATGAAAAAAGGGATTGACAGTCGTTATGGTACTGGTGATGGCGGCAGCGCTGCTGACAGGCTGCGGCAAGGACAGCGCGCTGGCGATCAGGGGCAGGCATCGCAGGGCGAGACTTTTTAAGGTTGGCATCCTGTGCAGCTGATGGAGCACCCGTCGCTGAATACCATTAGAGAAAGCATTATCGAGGGACTTGCGGACGCGGGTTACGCAGAGGGCGAGAATCTTGAGATCGACTATAAGAACGGGCAGAACGATATGACCAATATGAAGACCATCGCGCAGACCTTCGTATCCGGCGGCTGTGACGTGATCGTAGCAATCGCGACACCGGCGGCGCAGGCCGTGATGAGCGAAACGACAGACATTCCGATCATTTCGCGGCAGTTACTGATCCGGTTGATGCGGGTCTGGTCGAAGATCTGAACAATCGGGCGGCAACGTCAGCGGCACCTCTGATGAGGTATCCGCGGAGGCGATCATGAATCTGGCTAACGAGATCACACCGGGTTCAAGACCATCGGCGCGCTTTACAGCACAGGGGGAGGACAATTCGGATTCTGTCATCAAGGGACTGAAGGAATACGCGGCGCCCAACGGCTATGAAGTTGTGGAATCGACCGTGACCAACACCAGCGAAGTACAGCAGGCGCGCAGTATCTGGCAGACAAGGTGGATATCGTTTACTCCCCGATCGACAATACGGTCGCTTCCGCGATGGCAGTGGCAACCGAGGGTATGCAACAAAGCCAAAATTCCGTTCTATGTCAGCGCAGATTCCATGGTACAGGACGGCGGTCTTGCGACCTACGGCATCGACTATACGGTACTCGGCAAGGAAACAGGCAAGATGGTCGCGGAAATCTTCGGCGGCGCGGACGTTTCTGCAATGCCGGTGGTCAAGATGAGCGACATGACCGTCTATGTCAACACCAAGACTGCAGATGCCATCGGCGTGGAAATCCCGCAGAGCGTGATGGACAAAGCGACGGTGCTGGAATAATCCGCGGCGCTGAGGCAAAAGAAACAAAAAGCAGAACATTTTCCCGGAGAAACAGGGAAAATATGGAGGAGAATTTAAGATGATGACATTCGGCGCCCTCTTGGGCTCGCTGGAGCTGGGAATGATCTACGCGGTCCTGGCTCTGGGTGTATTCCTATCCTTTCGAACCTTAAACATGCCCGATCTGACGGTGGACGGTTCCATCGTCACAGGCATGGCAATCTCGGCAGTCATTTGCGAGGAGGCGGGCATCCGCTTCGCTTTTGGCGCTTTTTGCGGGCGGCTGTCTGGCGGGGCTTTTGACCGGACTTTGCATACCAGGCTTAAAATCCAGGCGATTCTGGCAGGCATTCTGGTGATGATGGCTTCCTATTCGGTGAATCTGCGCATCATGGGCAAAACCCCCGAACATCCTGCCGACCAAGAGCGAGACGATTTATTAAAATCGCGGATCGCTTTGTCGCCTCCGCAGTACGCCGGCATTGTACTCAATCTGGTCCTTCTGGCGGTGATCATCGCGGTGCTGTATCTCTTCCTGCAGACGCGGCTCGGCTTCGTGTTCCGCGCGACCGGAGACAATGAGGACATGGTCAAAGCCTGCGGCGTTTCCTGTGACAGTATGAAGCTGCTGGGATTGGCGCTTTCAATGGATTGGTCGGTCTGGCCGGCGGTATGCTGGCACAGAATCAGGCTTTTTGCGGATATCAACAGCGGCGTAGGCATGATGGTCATCGGTTTAGCCTCTGTCATTCTCGGAGGCTATTTTGGCACGAAAACCTTGCGAAGACTCATCGCCCGCGGCGCTGGGTGCAGTGGTTTACCGCATCCTCATGGCGCAGGCACTGTATCTTGGCATGGAAACGACCGATATGAAGCTCGTGTCGGCGGCCATCGTCGCGGTGGCGCTTTCGCTGGGACTTTGGGTGAAAGGGAAGCAAACTGCGGCTACACGCAAGCAGAAAGGGGTGCGGCAAAAATGAAAGAATTATTGAACGTCAATCAGATACGCAAAACTTTCAGTCCGGGCACCATCAATGAAAAGACGGCACTCGCGGATGTCAGCCTGCGCATGAACGAGGGTGATTTCATCACCATCATCGGCAACAACGGCGCGGGCAAATCTACCCTGCTCAACTGCATCGCGGGCGTGTTTCCCATCGACAGCGGCAGTATCACTGGACGGCAGGGACATCACCAAAGAGCCGGAATACAAGCGCGCCAGACAGATCGGCCGCGTGTTTCAGGATCCACTCAAGGGTACGGCCTTTGACATGACGATCGAACAGAATCTGGCGATTGCCTATTACAAGAACCGGCCGCGCGGTCTGCAGCCCGGCATCTCAAAAAGACCGCGAGCTGTTCCGCGAAAAGCTCGCGCCGCTCGGCATGGGACTCGAAAACCGCATGACCGAGAGAAGGTGAAGTCGCTATCCGGAGGACAGCGGCAGTCTTTGACGCTGTTTATGGCAGTCATCGCAAATCCGAAGCTTCTGCTTTTGGACGAACATACGGCGGCGCTTGATCCGGCAGCGGCGGAGAAGGTGCTGGAACTGACGAACCTTTTTCGCCGCGCGGGAGGGCATGTGTACGCTGATGATCACACATAATATGAAAAGACGCGCTGCGCTACGGCAATAAGACGATTTTGATGAAGAGCGGACGCGTCGCGATGGAGCTTACGGGGTGAGGAGCGCGCCGCGATGACTGTCGAGAGGCTGATCGAAAAATTCAGCATCGACAACGACCGCATGCTTTGCTGTAAGAGCCGCGCGTGGGCGTGAACGACGCGTCGAAAGCTCGCGCGGATGTGGACTGACCGCCTGCGATCGCATGGATGCGCGGGGTTGGGAGCGTTCTGCGCTGAGCCAAAGACAAAAAGCGCGCATAACGAAAACCGAGATTTCTATGCGCAGATGGCGCGCATGGATGCGCCGCTTCCTAAGGGGCTTTTGTCGAATTTTCCTGTGATGCTACCATAAAGAAATTGTAAAGAAACACAAAATAAAAAACTTATTGACAAACACCAAAATGCGTGATAAGATAAGCACAACCTGGCAAACCGTATGAGTTTGATAAGGATTTTATTTCACGCAAAGGAGAACGCGCCATGAGAAAGATTTACGGACAGACCGGCATGATGAATAAGATGTGCGCATGCATGTGCATGTGCATGCTTTGCGCTGTAAATCTTTCGGTGCGGGTTCCGTTAAGGGCTTGATAAGAATCGAGGCGGCGACAGTCGAAACGAGGCTTACCGAAACCGAGAGCTTTACCGGAGCGCTCGGTTCTTTTGATCAGGATAAACAAGGAGGAAACTCCCATGCAGATCAGATGGAGCAGGATCGTCCGCCGGAATTTTCGAAACGGACGAATGTGATGTTCACCGCGTCAACAGCAAAGTTCAGAAGCAAATAGGTCTTTGCAAACCGCGTGTGCCTTTGCCCACTGAAGGCATCATAGATAGAATCAGAGAATCAGAAAATCAGACAAAAAACGAAAGAGAGGAACATCATCATGAGCAACTATAAATTTGAGACTTTGCAGCTTCACGTAGGACAGGAACAGGCAGATCCGGTTACGGACGCGAGAGCTGTGCCGATTTACGCGACCACTTCTTATGTATTCCACAACGCGCAGACGCGCAAGACCGCTTCGGTTTAGCGGATGCCGGCAACATCTACGGCAGATTGACCAACAGCACGCAGGACGTTTTCGAAAAGCGGATCGCGGCGCTCGAAGGCGGTACAGCGGCATTAGCCGTCGCGTCCGGCGCGGCGGCCATCACCTATACCATCGAGGCGCTCGCGCAAAGAGGGTGACCACATCGTTTGCCAAAAGACCGTATACGGCGGGACTTATAACCTGCTCGCGCACACACTCAAAGCGTTTGGTATCGAAATAACCTTTGTTGACGCGCATAATCTGCAGGAAGTCGAAGCGGCAATCCGCCCGAATACCAAGGCCGTTTACCTGGAAACCCTCGGCAATCCGAACAGCGATATTCCGGACATCGACGCGATCACGGCGCTCGCGCACCGGAAGGGGCTTCCGGTTGTCGTAGACAATACCTTCGGCACTCCGTATCTGATCCGTCCGATCGAACACGGCGCTGACATCGTGGTACACTCCGCTACGAAGTTTATCGGTGGCCATGGCACGACGCTCGGTGGTGTTATCGTCGATTCCGGCAAATTCGACTGGAAGGCGAGCGGTAAGTTCGCGCCGATTGCTGATCCGAATCCGAGCTATCATGGGGTATCGTTCGCGGAGGCCGCAGGTCCGGCAGCCTTCGTCACCTATATCCGCGCGATTCTGCTCAGAGATCAGGGCGCGTGCATTTCCCCATTCGCGGCATTTCTCTTCTTGCTGCAGGGAACCGAAACGCTCTCCTGCGTTTGGAACGTCACGCGGAGAACACCAAAAGGTGGTCGAATTCCTCGCTAAGCATCAAAAAGGTCGCGAAGGTCAATCATCCGTCGCTGCCGGAGCATCCGGATCACGCGCTGTATGAACGCTATTTCCCAGGCGGCGGCGCCAGCATCTTTACCTTCGAGATCAAAGGGGCGGCAAGGAGGAAGCCTTCCGCTTCATCGATCATCTTGAGATTTTCTCCCTGCTGGCAAACGTAGCGGATGTCAAATCACTGGTCATCCATCCGGCGACAACCACGCACTCGCGGCTGAGCGAGGCGGATCTCGCGGATCAAACATCACGCAGGCAACCATCCGACTCTCCATCGGCACCCGAACATATCGACGACATCATCGCCGATCTGGAGAAGGGTTTCGCGGCGGTCTAGGAGAAACCTTTGGGGCCGCGCGAAGTCTTGCGGAAATGCGGTTTCCCGCGGAGCCGGTAAGATTGGCAGACCTGACAAACAACAGGGACTGCCTGCATGAGAACAATGCGCGCGTGCACAAAATGCCACGCGCGCGTATCTACGTGAACGAGGAGATGAAATTATGCCTATTTGTATACCGAAAGACCTTCCCGCGGCCAAAACGCGCAGGAAGAAAATATTTTGTCATGGATGTCGAACGGGCAACCAGTCAGGATATCCGTCCGCGCGCATTTTTGGTATTAAACCTGATGCCAACCAAGATCGTCACCGAGACCCAGCTCGCGCGGCTCTTGGGCAATACAACCGCTGCAGATTGATATGGAGCTTTTGACGGTCAGCAGGATGCCGAAGCATACAGCGAAGGAACACATGATCAGCTTCTACCAGACCTTTGAGGACGTGAAGGATCAGTATTACGACAGTATATAATATCACCGGCGCGCCGGTGGAAAAAGATGAAATTTGAAGAAGTGGAGTACTGGGAGGAGCTTTGCGAGATCATGGACTGGAGCCGCTCGCATGTTTACAGCACGCCGCATCTGGGGGCGCGCAGGCGGCGCTGTATCATCACTATTTACGCAAGTACTGCTTTCGCAGAAGATGTTCGGCGTTCCACCATCAGGTGGTGCATAAGCCTCAATCCTGTTCCGCGGTTTTGACGACGATTTTTGGTACCGCATTCGCCCATACGGGAATCATCGAGGAAGACGTAAGAAAGTGTTCGGCGCTCAAGGTTCGCGGAGAGCAAGGAAGCCGGAATTTACGCGATTTCGACGGATAACGGCAGGCAGATCTTCATCACCGGACATTCCGAATATGATACGAATACTCTGCGTGACGAATATCTGCGAGACAAAACACGAAGGACTCGCGATTCAGCTGCCGCAGAATTATTTTGCGGGGATGACGACACGAAAGCGCCGGCCTGCACCTGGAGGTCGAGCGCGAATCTGCTGTTCTCAATTGGCTGAACTACTTCGTATGTACCAGGAGACCCCTTATCTTGTCAAGACGATCAGCGCTCTGTCGTAGCGTTGACGATTATGGTGAAATATCGCCATACGATATTTCCGGAATCACGACAAAGAACCTTTGCGGCGCGCTCATGGTGAGCGCCGCATTGTAGAAACCTCGGATTTCGTTATGCGCACTTTTGTCTTGTTCCTGCGGGTAGAGAACATGCACTGGACGTACAGCTTGCTGGCGAAGAGAGCGCGAAGTTCTCCATCACTTGTTGTCGCGGCCGGGAAGCGCTTCCTCGCGGACATGTATTTCGCCGTCGAATACGAGCCGGACGGCGTTTTCAATCGCTTCGCAGTTGTAGGTGTAATCTGTGTCCTGCGAGATGCCGAGCCGGATGAGCTTGCCGATCTCTTTTCGGTCGCGTAGCAGTTTTTGAGGATGCAGACGACCACGAGCATCGCGACGGACAGACGCGGATATTTTTGTTGACCGGAGCATCGACGATCTTCGACTTTGACATAGTTGTTGACCATGCTTTTTGTCAGTCCGGCAGTGCCGGTGCAGGCAAAATACGCGCCGAGACTGTTTGCGATGTAGACCAGAAGCTGGTCCATATAGAGGTCGATGCTGGGAAGCTGTTCCCAGCGTGGGATATGAAACTGCCGCGCGATCTGTGCCGCGCGAAGCTTTGTCCGGATTCATTTTTTTTCATATATGTCTGTCACGAAGATGCCGCCTTTCTGCCTTGTAATTTTTATGTCGCAAAATCTGACTAACTCTTATCATAGCACAGAAAAAAAGCGGCTGTAAAGGTTGACATCGCAAACATCGTGGTAATCTAGTAACGGAAACTATGTGGAGTTTTCTGTTTTTTTGGTAGTTAAAAGAATGCATATCATGCACATATAGACGCAACAAAAGGGTAAAAGGAGAACAGTTCATGGATTATCAGCAGAGAAAACAAATGGAGCGCAAGAGAGCCGAGGATTTCATCGCGAGCATTAACGCGATGCAGGATCCGGATATTATGTACAAAGTCAGTCATCCGATCACCGATCTCAAGGATATGATGAACCAGAGCGTAGCGCGCTACGGGGCGGATCATGTCGCCTTCAAACAGCGCTTCGTGAAGGGGAGCCGTTTCGCGAGATTACTTACGGACAGACACTGAACGATATGAACGCGCTGGGGACAGCGATGCTGGCGCGCGGCCTGCGGGACAAGCGCGTGGCGATCATCGGAGATAATTGCTACCAGTGGGCTTCAACCTATCTGGCGGTTACAGGCGGGGTAGGCGTGGTCGTGCCGCTGGACAAGGAACTGGGCGCGTCTGAGCTGGAGCAGTTGATTATCGAAGCGAAATGCGAGGCGATTTTCTTTACAAAAAAATTTCTCAGCATCTTTACCGATATGCGCGAGCGCGGTGAGACAAAGCTGCGTATGCTTGTGAATCTCAACGCAGAGGCGGCGGCAGACGGCGTCGAAAGCTGGTCCGCGCTGATTGCGGAGGGGCGGGAAAAAGATCGCGGCAGGCGACCGTTCCTATCTGGACGCGGAAGTATATCCGGATGAGATGGGTGTGTTTGCTGCTGTTTACCTCCGGCACGACGGCATCGCCAGGGCGTTATGCTTTCGCAGACAAATATCTGTGCGCGACCTGATGAGCGCGCCGACCCTGCTGGACACCAACGAGCAGGATACTTTCTTCAGCGTGTTTGCCGATCCACCATACCTATGAGTGTACCTGCGGCTTTTGATGCCGATGTATAAGGGTGCCTGCATCGGATACTGCGAGGGGCTCAAATACATTCAGAAGAATCTGCAGGAGATCCAGCCGACGTTCTTTTTGGGTGTGCCGCTGATCTTTGAGAGTTTGTACAAGACGATCTGGAAAAATATCCGCAAGCAGGGCAAAGGAAGCTACGGTTAAGAAAGTGATGAAGCTCAACAAGACCACTTCTAAATTCGGTCTGAATCTCAATAAATTGCTTGCTCAAGGATATCCTCAAGGTCTTTGGCGGCAGGATGGATATGATGATTGCGGGCGGCGCGGCGATCGACCCGCAGATTCTACAGTTTTTCCGTGATCTGGGCATCATGGCGCCGCAGGGTTACGGTTTGACGGAGTGCGCGCCGATGGCGGCCTTGAATCAGGATTTAGAGCCACGCAACGATTCAGTCGGTCATGTGCTGCCGGGCATGGAAGTCATGATCGCGGACAAGGATGAGGACGGTATCGGAGAAATCTGCCTCAAGGGACCGAACGTCATGTTAGGCTATTATCACATGCCGGAGGAAACCGCGAAGGTTATCGTCGATGGCTGGTTTCACACCGGTGACCTCGGTTACACCGACGGTCCGTATATCTATATTACCGGACGTAAAAGAATGTCATCATTACCGCGAACGGCAAGAATGTATTCCCCGGAAGAACTGGAATATTATCTCGGCAAGAGCACGCTGGTTTCGGAGTCCATGGTCTGGGCTTCTACAGGACGCGGACGGACAGGACGCTGTGATCGTAGCGACCATCAAGCCGGATATGGAGGAAGTGGAAGCGGAGCTCGGCAAGGAAGCGGCACAGGATCCGAAGAAGGTGGAAGCACTCTTATGGAGCATGGTGGATAAGGTCAACGCAAACCTGCCGCTCTTCAAAAAGATCCGCCGGATCAACGTTCGCAAGGAAGACTTTGAAAAGACCACCGGCAAGAAGATCAAACGCTTCGTGGAATCCAATAAACAGCAATAAGAGGTAAAGAAAACTAAGCGGCCTGCCAAGCGCACTGCGCTTCACGGGGAGCGTGAAAAGGCAAGCAAGAAAAAAAATAAGGACTATACAAAGACCATATCGGAAATTTTACTTCGGCGTGGGAGCGCTTTACAGACATCTGTAAGCATCCGCGGTGAAAACCGATACGGTCTTTTTGTGTCACGGACAGCACAGGCCCGCGAATTTTTACGCGGAACGCGCAAAATCATGGAAATCATCTTGGCAAGCGGACGTGTCCTATGGTATCATGGAGGAAGAAAGGAGAGGTGTGTGACATGGATGAAAAACGACAAATAAATGAAACTGAAGGAATCCTTTCTCAAGTATGGCGTGCTTTACTTCGTCGTAGGTGCCGGACTGATTTTGGTGTACTACTGCATCAATCATGTCAGTGTGCTGGCGTCCGGCCTCGCGAAGATCAATGATATTCTGATGCCGTTTTATCTGGGAATCATCATGGCCTACCTGATGTGTCCGCTTTACAACGCGACGGTGCGCTGGATCTACCGCGCAAAAAAGGAACGTTCCGCGGCTCCGCTCAGAGAATTGAGACTGGCGAAATTTTTAGCAACGATCGTCGCTGTGCTGGCTATTTTGGGCATAGTAGTCGGTTTTTTCGCGCTGATTGGACCGGACCTGTGGGAAAGCGTGACCGGACTGGTGCTTGGAATTCCGGAAGCCACCGCCAAGGTGCAGAACTGGATTAATGCGCATATCGTAGAAAATCCGGCTTTGGTCGATCTGTTGGAGGATAAGCTGGAGAATATCTCGACCATGGCCATTGAGTGGGCGCAGGAAAAGCTTTTGCCGGGAGCCGGCGCGATTCTCAGCGGTGTGGTAGGAACACTCAGCATGGTCGCGGACTTTTTCGTGGCGCTGATTATCTGCATCTATATTCTGAACAGCAAGGAAGCGTTCTCAGCGCAGGGCAAAAAACTGGTTCTGGCAGTATGTAAAACCGCAGAAGGCGGAAAAAATATTCACGTTCGGCAAGATCTGCAACGAAACCTTCGGCGGATTTATCAACGGCAAGATCATTGACTCGATTATTATCGGCATTTTTGTGCTTCATCGCGATGTCCGCGCTCAAGGCGCCGATGGCAATCCTGATCAGTGTGGTGGTTGGCGTGACCAACATCATTCCATTTTTGGACCGTTTATCGGCGCGATTCCATCCATCCTGATCCTGCTGATCGTGGAGCCGATCGCGGCGCTGAAGTTCGCGATTATGGTACTGGTGCTTGCAACAGCTTGACGGCAACGTCATTGGACCGAAAAATTCTCGGCAAGACGACCAAACTGGCCAGCTTTTGGGTCATGTTCGCGATCATCGTGGGCGGCGGACTCTTCGGCCTGCCGGGTATGATTCTGGGCGTGCCGGTATTCGCGGTGATCTACGCCTATACCTCCGGCGCGATTAACAGCAAGCTCCGCGAAAAGGAGATGCCGACGGATACGCTGGTATATGAGGATTTTAGCAAATATCGCATTGATAAGGAGGAAGTTTTTGGAAAAGAACGATTTGAGGCTGCTCGCCGAGTTGGAGAGCACGATACAGAAGTCGCGCGGCGAGAATGATCCCGCTGATCCGGAAAATCCGGAGATCGGAGATCTGACCGCGTTTCAAATCGCATACGATGTGCCGATGGCGGATCACACCTCGTTTCGGGCGGGCGGGCATGCCGCCGCCATGGCATGTGGGAACCAATCTTGAACTCAAGACCACGCTGCGCATGCTCAGCGACGCGGGGCTGCCGCACCTGATGATCGGCAACGGCAAAGAATATGCTGTTTCGCGACAGCGGCTACGACGGTGTGGTCATCAAAATGGAGAATTTTGCGGGAGTCGTGCAGAAACCGCAGCAGGCGTTTCCGGGCATGAGCATGGAGGAAAGTCAGCGTGCGGATGTGGTCGGTGTCGAATGCGGCATCAGTCTGGCGACACTGGCCAAGATTCTGCGCGGGATGGGCTGACCGGCTTTTGAATTCGCGAGCGGGATTCCCGGCACGCTCGGCGGCGGGCTGTTCATGAACGCGGGCGCTTACGGCGGCGAGCTCAAGGACGTGGTGCGCGGCGTACTGGCGATCTCGCCGGACGGTCGTGAGGAACGTGTCTTTACCAATGAAGAGATGCAGTTCGGCTATCGTCACAGCGTGCTGTCCGATAACGGCTATATCGCGCTGTTTGCGTCACTGCGGCTTGCGCAGGGTGATCCGGCGGCGATCGCGCTGACGATGCGGGGCTGAACCAAAAGCGCAACAGCAAGCGGCCGGTGCAGTACCCGTCCGCAGGCGGCACGTTTAAGCGGCCGGAGGGACACTTCGCGGGCAAGCTGATCGAGGACGCCGGACTCAAAGGGCGTGACGGTCGGCGGTGCGCAGGTATCGACCCTGCACAGCGGCTTCATCATCAATCGCGGCGGTGCGACGGCAACGGACATCCTGCGACTCATCAGTCTGGTGCAGAATACGGTATATGACCGCTTCGGCGTGATGCTGGAGCCAGGTACGGATCATCGGCTAAAGCGTGCTGTGCCCTTACGCAGAGCACCGTGCGTGCAAAGAAGGGATGATTTAGATCATACATGCCTTTTGTCAACCAAAGGCAAAAACACGTAAGGACAAAGAATTTATGGGAAAATACGATGACATCATCAAACAATATCGCATGGTCTACGATCACCATACCCATACGATCTACTCGCATGGGAAAGGTACGATTTTTAGACAATGTGCGCGCGGCGGCGGCGGCGAAGGGCATTCGCTCGATCGCCATCACTGACCATGGACCGGGGCATCTGACCTACGGCATCAAAATGGAACAGCTTCCGCAGATGCGGAAAAGATATCGCCGCGCCAAGGCAGAATTTCCGGAGATGGAGATTCTGCTGGGCGTGGAGGCGAATACGATGCGTGTAGCGCCTTATCTGGATGTGGCGCCGGTACAGCGCCCGCAGTTTGATATTTTGCTGGCAGGCTATCATTACGGCATCACGCACGCGGGCATGGCCGCTAATTACTTATATCGGCATACCGGGCTGTTTCACAGTGAGAATTCCTCACTTCTGGTCAAAAAAAACACAGCGATGATTCTTGACTGTTTATACGCCAACGAAGAAGCGGGAAACCATATCGATATTCTGACGCATCCGGGCGATAAAGGTCCGTTTGACGGAGGACATTGTCAAAGCCTGCGCAGATACGGGTACGCTGGTTGAGATCAATGACAAACATCGGCATTTGACCGTCGATGAGATTCGCGTTGCCGCCAAATATGATGTGCAGTTTGTCATCGGCAGTGACGCGCATGTGCCGGAAAAAAGGTCGGCTCCTTTGAGGGACCGCTTGCGCGTGCCCTGGAAGCGGGACTGGATCCCGCGCGCATTGTCAATCTCGAAAGGGTATGACAGATCGCGCAAAGACTTGATGAGACAGACAGCAAAAGAGGGACAAGGCCGCGCGGACAGGCAGCGATGCCAGCAGGAAGAAAGAGTGAAAAAAGAGATGGAAGTGGTCATTATTACAGGCTTGTCCGGGGCGGGCAAGACAAAAGCGGCGGACTGGTTTGAGGACAAGGGCTATTACTGCATTGACAATATGCCGCCTGCGCTGATTAAAAACTTTATCGAGTTGGCGCTGTCGGAGCTAAACAGGTCACCAAGGTTGCTTTTGTGGTCGATGAGAGGAGGATTGTTTTTCACGATCTCAAGAACATCGTGACGGCGCTCGAAAGCGACGCGAATGTAGATTTTAAGATCCTCTTTGTCGAAGCCTCGAACGAAGCGCTGATTCGCAGATATAACGAAACGCGGCGCATCCATCCGCTTTCTACGGCGGCCATCAGTCCGGAGGTCATCAACGAAGAGCGCGAGCGCCTCGCGGAGCTCAGAAGCCACGCAACCTACATCGTTGACACGTCCTCGCTCAAGGTCGCTGAGTTTAACGCGGAGCTGGATCGGTTGTTCGCGAAGGGAAACGCCAACGACTCCTTTATTCTCAATTTTATGTCGTTCGGCTATAAGCATGGCATTCCGCTGGAGGCTGACTGGGTGCTGGACGTGCGCTTCATTCGAAATCCGTATTACGTGTCGAGCCTTAAGAATTTGACCGGCAACAACAAAAGGTCGCGCAGTATGTGCTCAAGCATGACATCACGAAGGAGTTCATCAACAGACTCGCAGAGATCATACGCCGTCTGATCCCGTATTATATCAAGGAGGGCAAGTACAGCTTGACAGTCGCTCTGGGCTGTACGGGCGGACATCACCGCTCGGTGGCGGTCGCGAACGAGGTTTATCGCATTTTTGCTGAAGAAGGTCGCAGAGTTACACTTGAACATCGCGACTTATAGTGGTATAATAATCTTGTGTTTAGTAATTATTTTGTTTGAGAGAATGAAATAAAAAAAAGAGATCAATCGAAATGGACAAATTAATTATCAGTGCATGTATTTGCGGCGCGGAAGTTACAAAGGAAAACAACCCGGCAGTACCTTATACGGTAGAAGAAGTTGTTAGAGAAGCAAAGTCTGCTTATGACGCGGGTGCGGCTTTGATTCACCTTCACGTAAGATGGGACGACGGTACCCCGACACAGGACAAGGGGCAGATTCCAGGAAATGGTTGACGCAATCCGCAAGGAGTGCCCGGACGTTATTATCCAGCCTTCCACAGGCGGCGCGGTTGGTATGACTGACCTCGAGAGATTACAGTCTACCGAGATCACCCCAACTCCTGAGATGGCAACCTTAGACTGCGGGACCTGCAACTTCGGCGGAGATGAGATCTTCATCAACACCGACAACACGATCGCGAACTTCGGTGACATCATGCAGGAAAGAGGCATCAAGCCGGAATGCGAAGTATTCGATAAGGGTATGATTGACTTAGCGCTCAAAGCAGCTAAAAAGGGTCACATCAAGTATGCGATTCACTTCGACTTCGTACTTGGCATACAGATGACTGCGACTGTTCGTGACCTTGTCATCATGGCTACATCTATTCCGGCAGACTCTACATGGACAGCTACCGGTATCGGCAAGAACGCGTGGGGCATCGCTGCTTTGCGACAATCGCTATGGGCGGACACGTTCGTGTTGGTTTCGAAGATAACGTATACATGTCCAAGGGCGTTTTGGCGAAATCCAACGGCGAAATGGTAGAAAGAGTTGTGCAGATGGCAAAACTCCTCAACAGAGAAGTTGCAACTCCTGCAGAAGCAAGAGAAATCTTAGGCTTAGCGCCGCTCAAATAAGAAAAGCCGTTTGGAGCGAAACAAGGACAAAAGTGTGCAAAACGGAAGCATAGATTCCTTTGCATCCATGCCTGCCATGAATGTCAGGCGTTCCGCAAGGTGCTTTTGTCGTGATTTCAAAAATATCACTCGCGAGCGATATTTCCTGTATAACAAGCAAAAGGGTGACCACTGCGGTCACCTTTTCTGTTACACAGGGTTTGGCGCATGGATGTGACAATCTTAAAAACGACAAAACGCTCCCAAATCAAGTATATGAATTTTACATTTAGGGATTTTGATCCAATCTCATATATGGAAAAATGGCATGACATGTTAGATCACAGCGGAGGTATGTGCATAGTGAAAGCGTCACCTCATACGATAGGGTAAGAATGAGGTGATTTTTATGGTCAAATTTGAAAACGGCACGCCAGGCCTACGAGGCTCGGCAGGAGACGCAAAAGGAGATGAGAAAGAACACAGGCGGGAAGAACAGGATAAGACGCTTCCTTTACGGCGGTATGGCATTCAGTGCCCTTGCCTGCCGCGCGCTCCTGCTGACAGGTCTGCTTTATAGCGGCAACGGCAGAGCGATGCCTTCGGATTACAGAACCACCATGATCGAGGAATCGCCGAAAACAGGCGGAACAGCAAAGCCGCGCGGTCGCGGCGGCAGCGGATGGCAACTGGGGTTATCGTTTCAGCAGGAGGGCAGCGCGCCGATCGGCAACGCGACACCGGAATACCTCGCAAAGTTTCAAGCCTACTATATCGGAGCCGGCGATCCGAAAGCGAAAAAAAATCTATTTGACCTTTGACGCCGGCTATGAAAACGGCGTGACGGAGAAGCCTTGACGTGCTGAAGGAGGAAAAAGTGCCGGCGGCCTTTTTCGTCGTAGGTAATTTTATCGAGGAAAATCCGCAGATCATTCAGCGCATGGAAGCGGAAGGACACGTGGTCGGCAACCACACGATGCATCATCCTGACATGTCGGCAATCGCTGACGAGGCAGATTTTCAAAAGGAACTCGCGGAGCTGGAGGCGGCATATCAGAAGGTCACCGGCAAGGCGATGAAAAGTTCTACCGTCCGCCGCAGGGCAAGTACAGTGAGGAAAAATCTTACGCAGGCGAACAAGCTCGGCTATACGACGGTCTTTTGTGAGTCTGGCCTATGTCGATTGGTCGCAGGATCGGCGACCAACCCGCGAAGAAGCTCCTGAACCTTTTGAATAAGCGGATTCATCCGCAGGCCATCGTGCTTTTGCACAGCACCTCCAAACGAACGGTGAGATTCTCAAAGAGCTGATTGAAGGCTGGAAAGCGCGGGGCTATACCTTCTGCAAAGATAGCGGGAGCTTGGCACCCGCAAGCTGTGACAGAACGGGCGCCCGGTTTCGATAGGCAGAAGCAGGCCGCGGCAAAAGCACAGCCTGCTGATATCTGCCCCGCGGCACAGAGCCTTATGATGCCGAACCCCGCGGCCCTGCGCCTTATGATGCCGAAGCCCGCAACTTCGCGACCGACTGTTTTACTACACAAATAAACTTTTTTACAAATCAAATTCCGGATTGATCGCGTAAAAATTCTTGCTGTTGAGATCATCCTGGACGAGTCTGAGCGCTTCGCCGAATCTCTGATAATGTACGACCTCGCGTTCTCTCAGGAAACGGATCGGGTCGAGGACGTCCGTCGTCGCACATGCGGATGATGTTATCATAGGTGGTGCGGGCTTTTTGTTCCGCGACCATGTTTTCGGACGGTCTGTGATGGCATCGCCCTTAGAAGCAAGGCAAAAGCATCAAACGGGAAGCCTGCCGCCGCCTGCGGATATACCCCGCCGTATGATCGACGAAGTAGGCTTGGAAACCCGCTTTTTTCAATCTTCTTCCATCGTCATATCGCGGGTCAGCTGATGCACGATGGTGGCGACCATCTCCAAATGCGCCAGTTCCTCGGTCCCGATATCCGTCAACACACCTGCGACATTGCGGTACGGCATGGAATAGCGCTGCGAGAGATAGAGAGGCGCTTCGCCATCCGACCACCATACTGACTTATGATAAATTTTGCGAGCGCATTTGATTTTGACCTTAATCGGGTATTCTAATCTTTTTCATAATTCCACATACTATGCTTCCACCTCCCATGGCCAAGGGCCCTGCGTCCAGCTCCAGCCGCCTGTCGTGTTTACACCGTTCAGCGTCAGCGGACCGTACATCGATTCATACTCCTTGCGATATTTTTAGATACCATTCCTGATTTTCCCAGAAATCGAGAGCCAGCGCGTTTTTCGGATGCGTATCCAAAAGAGCGCCGTGTCGTACAGAACGAAGCCGAGAGATTGGATTTTTTATTAAAAGTTCCTGTCGATTCGCTGGCGGTGCCCTCCTTTCGCGCGTTCGGTCTGATTGTTTTTCCTTCAAAAGGAAGATCCAGCTCCGGGAAAATCGTTCCTCTTGACAGAGAAAACAGAGTCAGAGTAGGTGCTCTTCCACTGCCGCTGCATCGGTGTAGGTCATCGCAAGCGGCAGGCTGCCGAGATACAGGGTATCGAAGGCAGGAAGATCCGTTGGCTGTCCGGCCGGTGGATTTGGTCTTTGAGGCGGGTTGGAGCCGGTATTGCTCCCGGAAGTGCCGCCTCCTGTGTGTGATTGCCGCCGTTTCCGGAACTGTTTTCGCTGTTTCCGGCGGCATTGCCGGCGGACGGCCGGGCGTGATGTCGCCTGCGGCCGCCGCCAAAGGTGATCGGCATGCCGATATAAGGTTCTGTCATCAAAATAAAACCCTTTCTGCTAAACAAAGCATACGGTAATATATGCGAAATTCTCAAAATTTGTGATTTGTTTGCAATTTTACGATGGGAAGATTATGATAGAAAAAAGATAAAGAAATGAAAAACATTTTTTATGAAAAAACACAAAGATTACAGAAATTTAGCAATAGGGTATATGATATGAACAGAGGAAAAGCCTTGCTATGAAGAAAAAGTTTCAGGCTGTGAAGCAAAAACAACGGCAAAAGAAAAACCATCCTGACGCGCGCGAACTGGTGCGCGTACACCGAAAGGACACTCTGTTTTCCATTGCCGTCTTTACGGTCACGACAATCGGATGTTTTTTCTTTAATCGCATGGCCTCTGACCCGACGCTGAACATCGCGATGCCTATACGCTTGGCGTGTTCATCATTGCCCGCTATACGGAAGGTTATTCTATGGCGTGTTCGCGGTGACCAGCGTTTTGAGCGTCAATTTTTTCTTTTTGCCTATCCGTTTCGAATTTTAACTTTTCCCCTGAAGGGCTATCAGGTTACGTTTTGGGCATGCCGCTGATCGGCATTGTGACCTCCGTCATGAGCACCAGTATGAAAGAGCAAAGAGAGGCAACTGGCAGATCAGGAAAAGGCACTCATGGAGGCGCAAAAGGAAAAATGCGTGTAAACCTTCTCCGCGCAGTTTCGCATGATCTGCGCACGCCGCTGACCGGAATCATCGGCAGCAGCACTTCCTATTTGGAGATGGGGACAAGCTGTCCGAACCGGAAAAAGGGAGTTGGTCGAAGCAATCGAAAATGACGCCAATTGGCTTTGAATATGGTCGAAAATCTTCTGTCCATCACTCGTATTGACAATGAAACCGCGAAGGTAACAAAATCTTTGGAAGCGGTGGATGAGGTAGCTTCGGCCGCGGTCATCCGTTTTCGAAAACGTTTTCCGAATGCGGTTGTACGCGTCAAGGTTCCGGACGAGCTGGTCATGGTCATGATGGACGCGATGCTGATTCAGCAGGTTATTCTCAACATCCTGCAGAACGCGCAACACGCCAAGAGCACGAAGCCGCTGGAACTCACCATCGATGAAGACGAGGATTGCGTCTATTTTCATATTCGCGATTACGGTGTCGGCATTGATGAAACCCGCATTGCCACCATTTTTGACGGAGACAGCTATCACGAAACAACAGGCGAGACCGACGGATAAGCGATCGGAGCAATACGTAAACCGAACGAAGCAATACT
>VOFB01003611.1_pt1 | contig 34053 bp, 49 predicted proteins | sample 5384141 | NCBI WGS metagenome assembly VOFB01 (sample SAMN12384721, study PRJNA508395) | human gut metagenome | isolation source: healthy gut A | host: Homo sapiens | reverse complement strand
CTCTACGAGAGTCTTGTAACCGTCCATCTGCAATGCGCTGAAATGGCAGAACACGTCAACTCCATCTTCGCCTGTAATGAAACCATAGCCCTTTGCGGCGTTGAACCATTTAACTGTACCTTTTCTCATGGTGCGTCTCCTTTCCTCAAAAAAATATCTATTAAACAATCCTTGCGGATGCTTAACCTATACCAAGTCGTTCTTTCTCCTGATCCAAAAGGTGGCGATATATGTAAAATCCCCACTTGGTTTACCCTCTCGCTTTATGGCATATCCAATAGGCAATTTCTCCCTTTTCATAAGTTCACGGGCGTAATCACATCCATTTGCAACTCTTTCGCTGCATTTTTTTGGTGTCACTCTCTCACTGTTCATTGCTTCTTACCTCAATCTGTTCGTTTTGCTGTGCCTTAGTTCGTTGTGGATTATCCTTTTCGTGTTTGCTTGACTAAACTTTTGGGTAAAAAGTTTGCTGACAGGGACATTCAAAGCCGCCGCCAACGATTTCAGAGTACCGACCATAGCCTCATGCTCTTCATTGTTTTCAAGCAGAACTATGGTTGTTCTGCTTACGCCAGACATTTGAGCTAACTGTTCCTGGGTAAGTTTCTTCTTTTCTCTAAGTTCTCTGATTCGATACGCCATTACTGCGCCTCCTTTCTTTGTCCGATGTTTGCTCGACTGAACAATTTGAGTATAGCCGACTAAACATTTATTGTCAAGCACATTTTACAAAAAATTGACTTTTTGTTCAGTGCATTGTATAATGGACTAAACATTGAAAGGAGGTTTTCTTATGACATTAGGGCAGATAATAAAGGCATACAGAGAGACAAACAGCATGAGTATGGATGATTTTTTTCTAAGGCTAGTAAAATAAGCAAAGGGTACATATCACAGCTCGAAAATAATCTCAATCCAAAAACAGGAGAACCGCCTGTTCCGTCTATTCAATCTATAAGGAAAGCTGCAAACGGAATGTTTATGACGTTTGACGAATTATTCTCTCAGCTTGACGATAATACGAAAGTTGACGCAGAACCGGAGAAAGTGAAGATGGCCAAAAAGGCTATCCGTATTCCTGTGCTTGGTAACGTGGCAGCCGGAGTTCCTATTGAAGCCATTGAGGATGTTATAGATTATGAGGAAATATCAGAAGAATTGGCTCACACTGGGGATTTCTTTGCTTTGAAAATAAAGGAGATTCCATGGAGCCTCGTATCTGCAATGGGGATGTTGTGATTGTCCGCAAACAGAACTATGCAGAATCAGGCGATCTTGTCATTGTGTTAGTCAATGGAGACAGTGCCACTTGCAAAAGTTGGCAAAGTTCCCTAGTGGAATCAGACTCATTCCTTTTAATCAGACCTATGAGCCTATGTTTTATTCAAATGAGGAAATTGAGAATAAGCCAGTGAGAATCATTGGTAGAGTCGTTGAAAATCGGCAAAAATACTAAAATAGAAAACCGCCTCTGCTGCTAACAGAGACGGCATCTATAAACACACACCGGAAAGATCCGATGAATGTTTGTCTGAACACCTTGCATTATATCATCTTCCCGGTAGAAAAACAATATACCGGGCATTTTTACGCCCATTTTTAGGAAAAGGAGGATGATATTATGCGTCTGCCAAACGGTTACGGTAGTGTAATCAAACTAAAAGGCAAGAGGCGTAAGCCTTATGCCGTCCGAACTTCTGAAATTGCGGAATTTGTAGAGATTGATGCTCCGAAAGATCCGCCGTCTAATATCCGCCGGGAACTCAACCGGTATAACTTCAAATGGATTTCGAAGCCTGCAATGTTAGCTCCTGCTACATAGTTACCTTCCATGTTGTAACGTTTTGCAGCATCATCAATGTTATGATAGATATTTACCATAATCTGTTTTAACTTAGCATCTACTTCTTCGAATGTCCAGCTTAAACGCTCTGAGTTCTGGCTCATCTCTAATGCAGAAGTTGCAACTCCACCTGCGTTAGAAGCTTTACCACAGATGAACCATACTCCGTTATCCTGTAAGTATTTGGTTGCATCTAAGGTTGTAGGCATGTTAGCACCTTCACAAACTGCTTTACATCCGTTTGCTACTAACTGTTTTGCATCATCGATAAGGAGTTCGTTCTGTGTAGCACATGGAAGAGCGATATCACATTTAATCTGCCATACACCACGGCCTTCATGATATTCTGCACTCTTTCTTGCAGCAGCATACTCAGTAAGACGAGCACGTTTTACTTCTTTTACTTCTTTTAATAATGCAACATCGATTCCTTCCGGATCATAAATCCATCCGGTAGAATCAGAACAGGTAACAACTTTTGCACCCATCTGCTGCGCTTTCTGGATAGCGTAGATTGCAACGTTACCAGCACCAGATACAACAACTGTCTTACCTTCCATAGATTCGCCATGACATTTCATTAATTCTTCTGTAATGTATAAAAGACCATATCCGGTAGCTTCTGTACGAGCTAAAGATCCACCATAGGTAAGTCCCTTACCTGTAAGTACGCCTTCGAACATTCCACGGATTCTCTTATACTGACCGAACATGAATCCGATTTCTCTTGCGCCTGTTCCGATATCTCCTGCCGGAACGTCAACGTCAGCGCCAATATATTTGCAAAGTTCGGTCATAAAGCTCTGGCAGAATGCCATTACTTCACGGTCTGATTTTCCCTTAGGGTCAAAGTCAGAACCACCTTTACCACCGCCGATTGGAAGTCCTGTTAAAGAGTTTTTAAATACCTGCTCAAATCCTAAGAATTTGATGATTCCGGTTCAATTATTCATTTTCCCACAAATAATTTTATATCATCTAAGTATCGTTTTCTTGTCTATTTTTTGTTATTACGGTTTTACGTCACTGTAAGCGCCTTTTATATTCTTTCCACCGGATTTTTATAGGAACAGATTCTGACATAATATTTTTTACCGGCTTTCAGCTTTCCAATCTTCTTCGATGTCGTCCTGTTACTTGAAACTGTTGTGCTTTTTCACATTCTTCTCAAAACGTTTATCGGTAGAATATTGTATGATATAGCCGGTCGCCTTCTTATCCTGTTTCCACTTTAACGCAAAACTGCCCTTTGCAGTCGATTTCAGCGAACCCGTTTTTGCTTTTACCGGCTTTACCGTCAACGTGATCGTCTTTTCAGCCGCCTTATAATTACCACTTGCAGCTACACGGATCTTAATTTTTGTCTCTCCATAATTTTTTAAGTGTAACTACACCTTTTTTACTTACAGCGGCGATTTTTTCGTCCGCAACCTTATACGTCATCTTCCCTTTTCCATTCGTTTTCGCATTGATGGAAAATGTTGTGGTGCTGAAGGTTTTTGTGATGTTTTTCGCCGTGATCTTCGATTCTTTCTGCTTTTCATCTGACTCTGCCGCACTGTTTACAGAAAAGAAATTCACTGTATAAGATACTTTCTGGTCAAGTCCTGTAATTTTTACTTCAAATGTATCTCCCGGCTGATAACTCAGATTTTCCGGACGGAAAATAATGCATCCTTTCTGTCCATAATTACTGTTTTCCACGTTAAAATAGCCATCGGCTTTCTTTTCTGAAAAAAGCCCATTTTTTCTGATCCGACTGCCTTATGAGAGTCACTTTCACAGCAGATTTGTCCACATCTTTCCCCATGCTGATGCTCCATGGATAACTGCTGCCAAAAAACTCTACCGGCATATTCTGGGCCGGCCATGCCACACCATAATAATCCGTCGGTTCATACCAGTTGTCAAATGCATACATCGCCGCATAAGTTCCATGTGATCCATATACCCAGCCAAATCCTGTTTTTCCATCGGCGGATTTAAAATCCATCTTCTGTGTCCGACGCGGTCTATATTGTAATCATCACCATCATTCATCCATGCTTTTACCAGATGATACCCGAGTCCGCATTTCCAGCTTGCATAGGAAAGATTTCCGCTGGATGCACCGGACGCCCCCAGTTGATAAAGACTGTCGGCCATTCCTGCCGGTTTTGATGGAAAATGTGATAAGGTTCCATTTGCTGAGTTAACCAAAGCTGCCGCCTGTTCCATTTTGGTATAAGAAGAATCAAGCCCCACTGCATCAATTCCTGCAATATAACGGATCGCATTCATGGTATTTAATGCTGATTTCTGACTGCTCTCACTGATCGTACCCGCCTGATACGGCTTTACATCCGATGCCTTCTTACTGTAGGTCGTCTCTGCGTCAATATTTACCTTTTTACTTTTCAGGTAATCCTTAATTTCCTTCTGGCTGTGATAATTGACATTGATCCCCGTACTGGTGGCTGCATAACAGTTGACGGAACCAATGCAGAATATAACGACTGCCAGCATCACTGCATTCTTTAATAATAATTTTTTCACCCGAATTCCCCCCTTGTGATATTTTTTATTACTATAACACAGTCCGTTTTGATGAACAATCATCTGGCATTAAAAATGCAGGCGCCCCATCTGCACCTCCATTTTAAACTTTTATTTTTTATAAAAACCGATAAATAATAATTGCGATTAATACACCAATAATGCTTGCGATCGTAATCTTGATACTGAGTCCGAATGTAATGACCAGGATTCCAAGATCCAGCACGATCGGATTTGCAAATCAAATGTCTGTCCATAATTAAGCCAGCTTAAAACGGCACTCCCGCCGCAAGGCTCCCGATAAAACCTCCAAGTACGATCCCTGCCAGCAAAAGTAAAAAAACAATGCCCAATTATTTTTTCCGCAATTCCTCTGCTCATACCGTTCCTCCGTTTTCCTTCGTAATATGCCCTCTATTTTATCACGGAAGCCGGCTGCAAACAACTAATAATCATATACCTGTCCAAGCTCTGTAATATAAATCTCCGGATCTGACTGCGCACCTGGCGCTGCTTTCATGCCAGCTTTTCCGGATTTACGCGTAAGAATAATTAAGTAACGATATACCTCTCCCTTTGAATTTTCCACATCAATTTTCACAGACGTGTACTCCTTCTGGATCTTTACAGAATCTCCATTTTTCATTTTTTATCCTTGGTCATCGTATACCTTAAAGTTTTGGAATCCCGATAATGATCATTACTGAACATTTTTCCCATTTAATTTGACATAAGAAAACGGATCTGCTTTTTTACCGTTATATTTTTGGATAACGTATAAGTTTTTCCACCCTGCTTTACTTTACAGCTTATCTTGCATTTTCCGGCTTTTAATGGTCTGCAGTTAATTCCCTGATTAACATTATGCATACCGGCATACTCAAGCACCGACGGATTTGAAAATTTAATATTTGTCACCTTTGCTTTTGATGAAACATTAACAAATTTGATCGAATCCACATAGCTATCCTCGTCCCCTACAAAAACAATCTGCTTTGTCTTGTCAAATGCAGGCACTTTTTTTGATGCTGCCATTGCATGCTCCTGTGGTACCACCAAAAGTAATGTACACAACAATGCAAATACTAAAATTCCTGTCAACCAGCTCTTTTTCTCTTATCATAACTTTCCTCCCATGATGATATTTATTTGATAACAGCCTGCTCGCTTTGCAGGCAATTACAAAACCTGCTCTGCCATCTCTTTTAAGATCTGCGCTGATTTCCGGAGCTGTTTCTGCTCATCCTCATCTAAAGAAATCGGAACCTGTCTCTCAATTCCGTTTTTCCAACGATCGCCGGCATACTTAAGACAACATCCTCCACACCATACATTCCATGGATCATACCGGAAACCGGAAGGATTGATTTTCATCGCGCACGATTGCCTCGCAGATCCTCTTTACAGACATCGCAATTCCATAATAGGTCGCATTTTTCTTTGCAATGATCTCATAGGCACTGTTGCGCACATTTGCAGCAATGCGTTCCATCGAGTCATCATGATTGAAATGTCCGCGCATCTCGCAGAATGTATTTAGCGGGATTCCCGATACATTTGCACTGCTCCATGCCGCGATCTCACTGTCACCGTGCTCCCCCGATGATAAATGCATGCACGCTCCGGCTGTCCACACCAAGATGCTCGCCCAGCTCATATTTAAGCCGTGCCGTGTCAAGCACCGTACCCGAACCGAGCACGCGGTTTTCCGGCATTCCGCTCAACTTGTGTGCGGTGTATGTAAGAATGTCGACCGGGTTTGATACGATAAGCAGGATTCCCTGATAATCTCTCTTTGCGATCTCCGGGATGATGCTCTTAAAAATGCCAACATTTTCTGTACCAGATCCAGCCTCGTCTCGCCCGGTTTCTGGTTTGCACCGGCTGTCACCACGATGATCGCCGCATCCATGATATCGTCATAACCGCCCGCATAAATTTTCATCGGTCTTGCAAACGGGATTCCATGGGAAATATCCATTGCCTCCCCTTCCGCTTTCTCTGTATTTGCATCAATCAAAACCATCTCAGAAAACAATCCGCTCTGCATCAGTCCAAACGCTGATGTCGCTCCTACAAATCCGCATCCGATCACTGCCACTTTTCTGTTGTTTAATTCTAACTGTTTCATGAAAACCTCCATTCTTGCGCTGCTTTTGCGCATCTTAAGTTTGTGCGCAAGCACAAATCCTGCGTGTGAAAAATCTTATTTTTCACACTGATGTCCTTGTCTCTGGTATCATATTAATTTATTTCGGTCAGATTGTATGTTGTAATTACAACATTTATTTGAAAAATATATCATGACTGTGTTATCAGAAAATTGAAAAGCACTATCTGCCCTGGCATTCTTCTATAAAGAAAAAGGATGCCTCCCGTTTCCGAAAAACATCCACAAATATCTATATAATATCCATAACTTTGTCCAAACCCTCTACGATTCTTCATTCTCCCCGTATACCTGCTGGAAAAAATCCACCAGTTTTGCCAGTGAATAGATCAGTACCGTTGTCTCCTGTGCGTTAAGTTCTTCCTTAATGTGGTCGATCATACGGTGATGAAACTCTTCATGATGCAGATAAGCTGCCTTTCCTTTTTCGGTCAGGCATACCCAGACAACACGCTTATCCTGCTTGCTGCGCTCCCTGACAACATATCCCTTATCGGTCAGACCGTCCATCGCCTTTGTCAGCGTTCCGGTCGTAACGTTCATCAGCTTTGCCACCGTGCTCATGCTCTTTGGCTCTGACATTCAATCGCTTCTATTACATGAAAATCATTATAGGTAAGATCCTAAATTCATCCGTGATCAGAGATTTTCCCTCAATCTCCATAATGTTTTTAAACAATTTTACCAATAACTCATTTAATGTTTCATCTGCCGTCATTCAAATATACTCTATTCATGGCAGTACTGATTGCCTTTCACATATATGTAAACTGCAGCCAGTCTGTTTACTGCTGCCCTTACCATACCAAAACCGTCGCGCCCCATGTCAGCCCGGCTCCAAATCCTGCCAAAACTATTTTTTACCTTCACATATCATACCATGTTTATTGATATTATCAAGCAAAATCGGCACACTCGCCGCGGAAATATTACCGCACTCTTCCAGATTGGTAGGAAACTTTTCCATCGGCTGATGCAGTCTTTTTGCAACAGACTCAATAATGCGCAGATTTGCCTGATGAAGTACGAACAGATCAATATCCTCCACTTCAAGTCCCGCTTTTTTCACTGCCTCTTCTATCACCTTTGGCACCGTTTTGACTGCAAATTTATATACTTCCTGACCATTCATCGACACTAGGAAAGTTTCGTATCGTTGACCGCAAACGGATTATTGACCGGACGGTTATCACAGCGGAGGACTTCCCCCCGCGCGCCGTCGGAACCCTGTACCATGCTTAGAATGCCGCTTTTGTTTGCTGCACCCGGCTGCTTTGCTTTACAATTTGTTTCGGAATCCACCTCAACGACCGCCGCCCCTGCACCGTCCCCAAACAATACACAGGTGCTTCTGTCATTCCAGTCCATGATCTTTGAAAGAGTTTCCGCTCCAATGACCAGTGCCTTTTTGTATACACCATTTTCCAGATACATCTGAACCGTATTTAACGCAAACAAAAATCCGGAGCAGGCAGCGTTTAAATCAAATGCAACTGCATTTTTTGCTCCAAGCGCACTCTGCACTTCACAGGATAAGTTCGGCAGAAACTTATCCGCCGTAACCGTTGCTGCAATGATAAGATCAAGTTCTTCCGCAGTCATTTCCGCATCTTTTAACGCTTCCTTTGCTGCTGCGACAGCAAGCCCTGTCGTCGTCTCCTCCACCGCAAGATGTCTTGCACCGATTCCGGTACGGCTTCTGATCCACTCGTCAGAGGTGTCCATCAGTTTACGTCTGCCGTGCCATACTCCGGGATTACCTGCTCCACAATATTTAACGCATACAGATCATGCGCCGTGATCTTCATGACCTCGCTGGCTTCTTTTGCACGTTTTCCATCTTTCCAGAGGATCGATGCAAATCCTTCCGGCGAAAAGTACCGAATACGTTGCATTTTCAAGCATCCAGACTTCATTGCCGACCGACAGTGCAAGCGCACCGCCGCTTCCGCCCTCTCCGATCATCAAGACAGAGGACCGGAACTTTCAACCCTGACATTTCATAAAGATTTCTTGCAATAGCTTCTCCCTTGCTCTAACTGGAACTCTGCTCTCTGGAATCCCTCCGGCAGTTTCTGTCCGATGGTCTGCTCAATTACTCTTGCTCCGGCAAATCCAATCAGTGCGCCAGGCTCTGCTAAAATAATATCACCTAACATAGCAAAACTTGCTGTTACACCTCCGGTTGTCGGGTCAGTTAATACGGAAATATATAAAAGTCCGGCATCGGAATGTTTCTTTAAAGCTGCTGCTGTCTTTGCCATCTGCATCAGGGATACAATACCCTCCTGCATTCTGGCTCCGCCGGAACAACAGAAAAGAATAACCGGAAGTTTTTCTTCCGTAGCACGTTCTACTGCCCCCGCAATTTTCTCTCCGACTGCATGGCCCATGCTTCCCATCATAAATCTGGCATCACACACACCAATGACTGCATCTTCTCCGTAAATCTTACCTTTCCCTACGGTTACTGCTTCTTTTAATCCGGTTTTCTCACGGACTGCCGTCAGCTTATCGACATAGCCCGGAAAATCCAGCGGATTCGTTCCATGCTCTTCGGCAAACCATTCTTCAAAGCTCTGTGGGTCTAATACCATCTTCAGGCGGTTTCCGGTTTTTACGCGGAAATATGCTCCACACTCATAACAGACATATTTACAAACTCTATTTTCCTTGATTTTATCCAGTAATCTGCTCACTTTACTCACCACTTCCAATCGCAAATGTCAACTCTGCTGTTGCAGCTATTTTTCCATCTACTGTTGCAGTTGCCTTTCCAATTCCAATCGGTCCCTTTACTTTTATGATTTCTGTCTCTAAAACAAGTACATCCCCCGGAACCACCTTTTTCTTAAATTTTGCATTGCTGATTCCTGCAAAATATGCGGTTTTTCCTTTGAATTCATCCTGACAGAGCATTGCAACCGCGCCGGTCTGTGCCAGTGCTTCACTGGTGAGCAGAGGCATTTCCTCCCAATTATTCACTGTATTTTTTCAGCAGGATACTTGCATTGTGTCCGCCGAAACCAAGTGAGTTGCTGATGCATACGGCACATCCATCTGTACCGCCTCTTTACAGTAGTCAAGATCCAGTTCTTCATCCGGTGTTGTGTAACCAACGGTCGCATGTACAAAAACTGTCCTGAATTTCTTTGACACAGGTTACAAATTCAATGGCACCGGCAGCACCGAGCAGATGTCCAACCATAGATTTTGTGGAATTGACTTTCATATCATATGCGTGATTGCCAAAAGCGAGTTTGATCGCACGCGTCTCAAACAGGTCGTTGTGATGCGTGGATGTTCCATGTGCATTGATGTAGGTGATTTCTTCCGGACGGATGCCTGCATCTTCCACCGCATTCGTCATGGCGCGGGCTGCACCGGCACCATCCTCAGCAGGGAGGTAATGTGATATGCATCAGATGAAGTTCCGTATCCGGCTACCTCCGCATAAATTTTTGCCCCACGCGCTTTTGCATGCTCTAATTCCTCTAACACAACGATCGCTGCACCTTCTCCCATCACAAAACCGCTGCGGTTTTTATCAAATGGAATGGAACATTTTGTCGGGTCACTCTCGGAGGAAAGTGCCGTCAGTGAAGTGAATCCGGCGATTCCAAGCGGGCAGATCGCACCTTCCGTTCCACCGGCAACCATCACATCTGCCTCTCCGTACTGGATGCTGCGGAATGCCTCACCGATACTGTTTGTTCCGGTTGCGCATGCCGTTACCACGTTGATGCTCTTTCCTTTTAAACCGAATGCGATCGAGACATTTCCGGCTGCCATATTGGAAATGACAAGCGGTACGAACAGCGGATTTACTTTGGACGGTCCTTTTTCCAACAGTCTTTTATGCTCACGCTCAATTCCCCAAGACTTCCGATTCCGTTTCCGACAGATACACCGACACGGTAAGGATCTTCTTTTTCCATGTCAAGCGCTGCATCCGTGATTGCCTCTTTTGCCGCTGCCACTGCATACTGGCAGAATAATTCCATACGTCTTGCCGCTTTCGCATCCATATACTGTTTTGCATCGAAATCTTTGACTTCCGCTGCAAGATGGCATTTGTATCCTTCCGTATCAAATTTTGTGATCTCCCCGAAACCGATTTTTCCTTCTTTTTACGGACTGCCAGAACTCCTCTACACTAAGTCCGATCGGAGTGATCGCGCCCATTCCTGTTACCACTACTCGTCTGCTCATAACTTTTCCTTTCCATTTTCAAGCCCCAAATTCAGGCTTTTCCTTTTTGATCCGACACAATACCATGCGGTCAAAATGTTTTTACTGCTTATATGCTCATACCGCCGTCCACGGAAATTACCTGTCCTGTGATGTAGGATGCTTTCTCCGAGGCTAAAAATGTCACTACCTCCGCAATATCATCCACTTTTCCGACTCTGCCGAGCGGGATCTGCGTTTTCACTGCTTCCTTTGCCTTGTCTGTCATCTGCGCTGTCATTTCCGTATCAATGAATCCCGGCGCAACCGCATTGCAGGTAATCCCACGGGAAGAAAGTTCTCTCGCCACACTTTTGGTCAGTCCGATCACGCCCGCCTTGCTCGCACTGTAATTTGCCTGTCCTGCATTTCCAAGAATACCGGATACGGATGATAGATTGATGATCGTTCCGGAACGCTGCTTTAACAGATAGCGTGAAAAATGACGGATCGTGTTAAAAGTTCCCTTGAGGTTTGTCGCAATGACCGCGTCAAATGCTTCCTCGCTCATTTTCATCAAAAGATCATCCCGCGTGATACCGGCATTATTGACCAGAATATCCAGATGACCGTATGTCTCCATGATGTCTTTTGCCATTTTTTCACAGGCACCATAATCAGATACATTGCAGCCGTAAACTGCCGCTTTGCCGCCATCCGCTGTGATTTTGCCGCAACAGAATCGGCACGCTCTTTAGAACCGTTGTAATTGATGATGACAAATGCACCTTCTTTTGCAAGACTTTTTTGCGATCGCAGCTCCGATGCCGCGGCTTGCACCGGTAACCAGTGCCGTTTTATTAGTTAACATAACTTCTCCTTTTTTCTGATAGCTGCCAAACTTTTTTCACATCCAAATATGTGGCATATCTTATTTATTTTTGCTCTCAGCAACAAATTTCTCAAAGTCTTCATATTTATCAATATTGACTGCAGCTACATCACGGTTGATCTTGCGCATGAATCCTGTCAGCGTTTTCCCCGGTCCGATCTCTACAAATTTGTCTGCTCCGTCTGCGATCAGACGCTCGATCGTCTGCTGCCAGCGGACAGATGAGGACACCTGTTTTTCCAGTAATGGTTTGATATCCTCTTCTTTTGTCACATAGTCTGCTGTCACGTTTGCGACATACGGGATTGCCGGTGTATGGACTGTTACATGTTTTAATTCCTCGCCAAGTTTTTCTCCGGCACCCTTTAACATTGCTGAGTGGAACGGTCCGCTGACCTTTAACGGAACAACACGTTTTGCTCCGGCTTCTTTGCAGAGCTCTCCGGCTGCCGCTACGGCTTTTTCTTCTCCCGGTAATGACGATCTGTCCCGGGCAGTTATAGTTTGCGATCGATACAATGCCCTCTGTTTTTTTACAGGCTTCCTCAATCTGCGCGGTATCCAGTGCCAGGACTGCTGCCATGGCTCCGCCCTCCGGCACTGCCTCCTGCATGTAGATCCCTCTTTTGCGCACCAGTGCAAATGCATCTTTTCTGCTCAGTGCTCCGCAGGCAATCAATGCTCCATATTCTCCCAGGCTTAAGCCTGCAGTCACATCTGCTTTATAGCCTTTTACCTCCAATGCACGCAGGATCGCAGCCTCCGCGGTCAGCATACAGATCTGTGTGTATTCCGTGATATTGATCTTGTCGTTCTCCTCAAAGCATAACGCAGCGATATCAAGTCCTGACGCCTCGGATGCCTCCTCAAATACTTCTCTGCATTCCGGGATGGCATCGTAAAAATCTTTGCCATTCCTATGTACTGTGCTCCCTGTCCAGGAAACATAAAACCGTCTTTCCCATGTTAATCTCCATTCTTGCGCTGTCTTTTGCGCATCTCAAGTTTGTGCGTAAGCACAAATCTTGCGTGTGAAAAAATCTTATTTTTTCACACTAACCTCCGTTTTTGCGCTTATTTTTTGCACTATCTTCCAAGCAGTGACTCCGCCTGTGTCACAACGTCCTCGATGATCTCTTTACAGCTTTCTTCTTTTTTTACCATGCCGGCGCTCTGTCCTGCCATCAGGCTTCCGTTGACCACGTCACCGTCAATGACTGCCTTGCGCAGGGACCCAAGTGTAAGGTGCTCTAACTCTTCAAATGAAGCGCCCTCTTTTTCCATTTTTAAATATTCGCGGCTCATCTGGTTGCGAAGAACCCGGATCGGATGTCCGGTGCTCATGCCTGTCACTTCAGAATCAATGTCTTTTGCTTTGATGACACGCTCTTTTATAGTTCGGATGCACGATGGATTCTTTTGCAACCACAAATCTGGTTCCCATCTGTACTCCTTCGGCGCCGAGCATAAATGCCGCCGCCATACCTCTGCCATCCGCAATTCCGCCTGCGGCAATACCGGTATCTGTACCGCATCTGCCACCTGTGGAACAAGTGTCATCGTCGTCTGCGCACCGATATGTCCACCTGATTCCATTCCTTCTGCAATCACTGCGTCCGCTCCGCCACGCTCCATCATTCTTGCCATTGCAACACTCGCAACGACCGGAATCACAACAACGCCTGCCTGTTTCCATGCATCCATGAATTTTCCGGGATTTCCGGCACCTGTGGTCACAACCTTAACGCCCTCTTCAATGACGATCTGTGCAACCTCGGCTGCATTTGGATTTAACAGCATGACGTTCACGCCAAACGGTTTGTCAGTCAGCTTTTTGCCTCCCCTGATCTGCTCTCTGACCACCTCAGGCGGTGCACTTGCCGCTCCAATGATACCTAAACCTCCGGCATTTGAAACTGCCGCTGCAAGATGATATTCCGCAACCCATGCCATACCACCCTGAATGACCGGATATTTCGTTCCCAGCAGTTTACTTTTACCCTTGTCTCCATACTTAAGCCACACCTTTTCCTTTTTAAGTACTCGACAACATCATTGACAGTTACGATAGAAGGTAAATCCTCAGATGGGATCTCCACGCCAAACTCTTCCTCAAGAGCCATGACAAGTTCAAATAAATCTAAGGAATCTGCTCCTAAATCATCTTTGAAATTAGACTCTGCCTTGATTTCAGACTCATTCACATTTAACTGCTCTGCAATAATCGGGATCATTTTCTCTAACATATTTTTTCTCCTTTTCTGCGCATGCCTTATCATTTTTCCAGCGCCCTGCCCTTATTTTTATTGTGGGCTGATTTTATGTTCTTATTTTCTGATTCATGTAATCATTTGCCTTTCAAATAGTTTGATAGTCAAATAATTAGCTTTTCAAAGTATATGACTGATGGAAATATTTGTCAAGGTAATTTGGTAAAGTTTTGCAATGGTACTTTAGGTATTAGGGACAGTGTAAGGCGCAGTTTCCGGGTGCCGCTGGCAGGTTTGGTTCCGTTGTGCGAAAATAAGAAAAGCTAAGTATGCCTGTTTGAGTTGGTTTCAGTGACGTGTACGTCCTGAATGTGCCTTCCCTGGCACATCAGGACTTGTGCTGCCGTCCATGGCAGCACAACACTGTGAGTGAACAGGCATACTAAGATTTTCTAATTTTCTTCCAAAGTCTCAAATCTGCCGGCGGCACCCGGAAAACTGCATTCTACATGCCCTCGATACCGAAAAAAGGGAAATCTATGCTCTGTAGGTTACGACTGTTTCCTCATTATTTTTTGTTCTGATCTTGATTGTGATTTTTCTTTACTTATGTTTTAATGGGATTAATCGGATTTTTTAATTTTAACTACAGGAGATTTCTCATGCATTTTGTTCAGGCGAAGAGGCTTTTATCAAAGGATAACGGAATGAATATTTACCGTGGATGTTCCCACGGATGCATTTTACTGCGACAGCCGGAGCAGGTGCTATGGTTTTACACATGCATTTGAAGATATTGAGGTAAAGGAAAATGCCCCGGAATTGTTAGAAAAGGCTTTTGCGATCGAAGCGTCAGAAATGTATGATCGGAACCGGTGCCATGTGCGATCCTTATCTTCATTTGGAGGAGCGCCTTTTTGCTGACCAGGCGGTGTTTAGAGCTGATCGACCGGTATGAATTTGGTGTTGCGGTACAGACAAAGTCAGCCCGGATTTTAAGAGATTTTGACCTGTTAACGTCCATCAATGAAAAGGGCAAAAGCCATCGTGCAGATCACACTCACCACTTACGATGAAGATTTATGTAAAAAGATAGAGCCAGATGTTTCCACCACCAAAGAGCGCATCAACGTCCTGATGAAATGTAAAGAAGCCGGTATTCCCACCGTAGTGTGGCTCACACCGATCCTGCCGTTTATCAATGACACTGCTGATAACATAAAAAATTGGATGCCTGCGTGGACGCCGGCGTAAAGGGAATTATATTCTTTGGCATTGGCGTGACTCTCCGAGATGGCGACCGGGAATATTTCTACCATGCCCTCGATAAAGATTTTCCGGGGATGAAGGAAAAATATATCCGCACTTACGGTAATGCCTACAACCTGCCAAGCCCGGAATGAAAAAATGCTCATTCCAATGATCGTGGAACAATGCCAAAAGGCTGGCATCCTTTGTTCGCCGGATGAATGTTTTGCTTATCTGCATCATTTTCCGGAAAAATACGTTCAGCGGTCGTTATTTGAGTGAAAATTGATCATGAATTTTTGTCGATTGGGTATATACAGAAAAAATCTGCTGTTTATACCCAAAAATACGGGAATTTTGAGTGATTTTTCACTGATAATGGGCATAGCAGATCCGTTTTTATTATATATACCCAAAACGCAGGAAAATCAGGGGGTTTTGTGGGTATACTGCTGCAGTTTCTTTGCCATATGCCCAATCTGCGATATTTCAATATCTTATGATGTCAGATGCACTTTGCCAGTCATCATGTTGTAAAAAACTATTGAACCCCAATATTATAATGGAGGATCTATGAACATGAATATAAAAAGAAATTTCCTTCATTGGATTATTTATGACAGACACACGCTATCAGAACAGAGGTGTCGGTTCCGGGATCATCAGCGACGTGATCCTTTGTCTGAAATCATCTGGATATAAAGAAATCCGGCTTGGCGTTGACAAGGGAAACCCACAGAGCTATTCGTTCTGGACAAAACAAATTCACCCAATCCGTGAAGATACATATATTTTAATGGGACTTCGGATATGACCTGAAAATAATTTCAAAAACCTATTGACCTCCCTACGCGGCGTAATAGTTTAGAGTATGCTTATCGAGAGGAGGAAATGACAATGATGACGGTGAATGAAGTAAGCAAATTGACGGGAGTGAGTATACGCACTCTGCAATACTACGATACCATCGGACTTTTAAAACCCGACGGTTATACTGCGTCCGGCTACCGACTGTATGACGATACAGCATTAGAGCGGCTGCAACAGATTTTATTGTTTAAAGAAATGGAATTTCCGTTAAAAGAAATCAAAAGAATCATTGATGCACCTGATTTTGATCGGGACAAAGCACTGTCCCAGCAGATTGAATTGTTAACAATGAAAAAGGAGCATCTTGAAGGCTTGATTGCTTTTTGCTCGTAAAATTAAAACGACAGGAGTAAATAAAATGGATTTTAACGTATTTAACACAGCCAAAATGGACGAGTATGCCAGAGAGGCAAAAAAACAATGGGGACAGACTGCAGAATACAAGGAATATGAAGAAAAGACAAAAAATCAGTCTTCCGAGACACAAAAAACAGCATGGAAAAATCTTATGCTCATTTTTGTAGAGTTTGGAAAAATAAAGAACAAAGAACCTGGCAGCAAAGAAGTACAGCTTCTGGTAAAAACCTACAGGATTATATTTCAGAGCACTTTTTATCAATGTTCCAATGAGATCTTAAACGGGCTTGGTAAAATGTATGCTTCCGGTGCCGAATTTACAGAAAATATTGACAAAGCCGCCGGTGCCGGAACTGCTGCTTTTGTAGCAGAAGCGATCGAGATTTATACTGCACGATGAGATTAAATCTTTAGAACACCGGCTTGTCACATATTAAGAACAAATTATTCTTATAAAAGCAAAAATGCTGGCACCCAAAAAATCCTGCCGTACCTGAGTCCACACTCCAATCCGGCAGGATTTTTTATCATTTTCTCTTTGCAATTATTTTCGGATCTTTACCGTTCTCACCTTACTGTAATCTCCCTGCACTTTTTCCCGCGGGAATTTTTATAAGAGCATACGCGGACATAGTATTTCTTTCCCGGCTTTAATTTTGTGATTTTTTGGTAGTGGTTTTGTTTTTTGTGACAACAACTTTTTTTACATTCTTTTTGAATTTCTTATCCATGGAATACTGAACGATATAACCGGATGCTTTCTTGTCCTTTTTCCATTTTACTTCAAATGTCTTTGCCTTTTTGATTTCAGAGAAGTAATCTGGTTCTTCACCGGTTTTACCGTTAAAGTAATCGTCTTTGTTACTGCCTTTATATTTTCCTTTGCAGCCGCTTTGATCGTGATTTTTGTCTGTACGTAACTCTTTAATTTGATTTTTCCGGTCTTACTTATGGCTGCGATCTTTTATCTGCCACCTTGTAGGTCAGTTTTGCCCCACAACTTGATTTGGCACCTATGGCAAAAGTTTTTGTGCTGTAGGTCTTTGTAATATTTTTAGCTTTTATGGTCTGTTTCTTTTTCTGTGTGGCATTACCGTTCTGGTCTGACGGCTTATCCGGCTGATTCGAGTATCTGTCTGCCCCGGCTTTTCTGTCTGATCCGGCTTTTGTGTCTGCCCCGGTTCATCTGTCTGATCTGTTATTTTTCTACATTTAACGTAACTATTTTCTGCGCTGCCGCACAGGTATCTGTCTCTGATGCCGAGATAATAATTTTTACTGTCCCGAACCTAAGATATATCCTTTTCCATCTGCATCTATTTTTACGATTTTTTCGTTTTCTGACCGGTAAGATATCTTACCATCCCCATCTGACTTTGCGTCAAGATAGAAAATATTCAGATCCTTTTTATCTGCCTGATAAGAATACGTGATCTTTTGCACACGCTTTTGATCCGTTTCTTTATTTTTTATTGTAATATAAATTTCTGTCTGCGCCATTTTACAATTTTGCGTCGCAGATGCCGTGATCACAATATTGGTCGTACCTGCTCCGATGATCTTTACAGCTCCATTTTCAGATACCTGAATGATATCTTCGTTTCCCGAATAAAAACTTAGAGTTCCATCCCCGGTTGTTTTTGCAGTTATCTTAAAATCCGGATCTCCAACCGTTTTTTCAATGTTATCATTATCTGTCGTAATCGTCTGGGTTTTCCGTTCGTCAGTTACCTTTCTTTTAATATTGTTATTTTTCGCATATTTTTCTGCAGCAGAACCTGAACTACAGTATATCGTTAAATTGCTGCAATACGAAAACGCATTGTCTGCTATTGTTTTTACCCCGTCCGGTATGGTAATACCGGTCAGATTTGTACAGCCACCAAACGCATTATCCGGAATATCCGAAATATTTTTGGAAATTGTTACTTCTGTTAACGCATCACAATACCGGAAAGCCCATGCCCCCAAATCTTTAACACTGTCCGGCAGATGTACCTGCTGCATGGAATCACACCTATAAAAGGCATAGTTTCCTATATCCGTAAGCTGATTTGAGAACCGGACTTTTATAAGCGAGGAACAGGATTTAAATGCATCTTCGCCAATGCTCTTTACGCTGTCCGGCATATCTACCGATGTGATCTTTTCACAGTTACTGAAGGAACCATCAAGGATTCCCACCGTCCCCTCTAAGATCTTCACGCTGCCTTTTTTCCCGGCAGGACAATTAATCAACACGAGTCTGCCTTCCTCTGTGCCATACAATATGCCATCTTCTGATCTGTATATCGTATTCCCTGCCGCCACATTGATCGTCTCTAAGTGATCACAGCTGCCGAACACATTGTTTCCTATTTTTTGTTGTCTTAGCCGGAATTGTGACCTGTTTTAAATTTTTGCAATAAAAAATGCTTCTTTTCCAATCGACTCCAGATTCGCCGGAAGTATCATCGTCTCCATTCCGGTCGAAAAAAATGCCCGTTCTCCAATACTTTTTACACTATCAGGAAGTGTAACTTTCGTTGTAAGACAATCCCAGAATGCAAAATCTCCGATATGCTCTACTCCATCCGGCACATTCATATCAGTCTTGCGGCCTGCCGGACAATAACAAACTGTTTTTCCATTCTTTTCATATAACACGTTATCTTTAACCTGATATCTCGTATTATTGCCTGAAACCTTTATCTCTGTCAGCGCAGCACAGGAACCTATGATATCACCATTAATATTATAAGTGCCCTCTGTAAAATCAATACTTGTCAGCCGATTGCAGCTTGTAAACACAAGTCTATCCATTTTGATTATGGATTTGGGAAGAACAACACTTTTCAAATGAGTTTCGGAAAATGTCTGCATACCAATCTCTTCTACACCTTCTGCCATTGTGACACTTTCCAGATTGCTGCATCCATAAAATGCCAGCATTTCAATTTTCCGTACATTTCCCGGAATGATTACGCTTTTGATGTATTTATTATTCTGAAATGCTGACTTGCCAATTCTACTGACATTTGAAGGGATTGTAACCGTCTCTGCTGTTCCGGTATATTTTGTCAACAGACCGTTGTTGATCGTAAATTCACCCGTATCTGCTGTTTTTTGTATCTTCTTCAGTTTCAAACACCTGTTTTTCTGCATTTTCCGGCTCTGCTGCTTCTGTTTCCTCTATGTATTCTGTCGCAGCTATATATTCCATCACTCCTGCATTTTCTGCCGCCTGTACGGACAATAGATTTACGCCTGCAGCTAAAATAGCTGCTCCCAGCATTCCAGTCAGTATTCTTTTCATTTTCATAACGTTTCTCCATCCTTTACCACTTTTATGCCGATGCATATCACTTCAATTTTACACTTTTTACCGTACCATAACTTCCCTGTACTTTTTTTCCGTGAGAATTTTTATATGCACACACACGGACATAATATTTCTTTCCCGGTTTTAATTTCGTGATCTTTTTCGTAACGGTCTGGTTTTTTGTGACAACAGCTTTTTTCACATTCTTTTTGAATTTCTTATCTGTGGAGTACTGAATGATATAACCGGATGCCTTCTTATCCTTTTTCCACTTTTACCTGTAACGTCTTTGCCTTTAGCTGCTTTACAGAGATTACTTTTACCTTTACCGGTTTTACGGTTAATGTGATCGTCTTTGTTGCTGCCTTATATTTTCCTTTTGCGGCTGCTTTGATCGTAATTTTTGTCTGTCCATAATTTTTCAGTTTGATCTTTCCGGTCTTACTTATGGTCGCAATTTTTTTATCTGCCACCTTGTATGTTAATTTACCTCCACCATTTGTCTTTGCTCCGATGGAAAATGTTTTTGTACTGTATGTCTTTGTGATATTTTTTGCTTTTATGTTCTGTTTCTTCTTTGTCTGCTGACCATCTGTTGTCCCGGATGTATTGTTGCCGCCATCAGAAGGTTTTTATCCTCTGTTGTCTGTGAATCATCCTTCGACACGTTATCCGATGGTTTTTTCCCCGGGTCTGTATTACTCTGTGTCTTTTGGGCTTCACAGTTACTGTGACGATTGTCTCTGATGCATGATACAATTCCGTTTCTGATGCAAGAACAGTAATATGTGCTGTCCCCTGTTTTATTCCACAGACTTTTCCGGACGCATCCACGCTTGCAACCGTTTTATCATCTGACACATAAGAAATTGTTCCGTCCCCATCCGTTGCAGCGTCTAATGCTACCGTATTTCCTTCATAGATACTGATAATATCCGCGACGGTAATCGTCTGCGATTTTTTCTTCACCACACCCCGGACACTGATATGGATCGTTTTCGATGCCCACTCGTAAGCGTCTGTTCTTGCAGCCGTGATCACAACATCTGTTGTTCCTGTTCCTTTGATCGTGACTTTTCCGTCAGCGCTTACCGTAACCACAGACTCATCCTTTACCTTATAAGTCAGCTTTCCATCTCCGTCTGTAGCTGCCTGAATATAAAATGACTCATCTCCATACATTTTTTCAAAGTCATTCGCTGATCGTCTGCCGTTTCTTCGCTAGTGTTTCCATACGCATAAGAAATATCATTTTCTTTTGCGTAGCTTTCTGCACAGGTTCCTCCTTACAGTAAATGAGCAGATCCCTGTCTCTCCGGCCGGTTTCAAATGCACCATCCTCTATGCTGGTTACGGACGCCGGAATGATCGCATACTGTAAATTATCACAGCCATCAAATGCCCTGTATTTTATACTGGTTACCCCTTCTGGAATCACGATATTTTCCAGAGACTCACACCCCTCTGCAAACACTGCCTGATCAATGTCCGTTAATCTGGCTGGTAATTTGACACTCTTTAACGCTGTACAATCTTCAAATGCATACATTCCAATTTGCTCGATATTATCCGGCAGTTCAATTTTTCCAGCGCACTGCATCCTTCAAAAGCACTGCTGTTGATTGTCTCTAAACTTTCCGGCAGTCTGACTTCTGTCACATATTTACAGTCATGAAATGCCTGTACCAATCTCATGCATTCCGTCTGCAACCGTAACAATTCCCTGTTTCATCGCAGGACATACCATCATTCTCATGTATTTCTTCTTTTCATATAAAATACCGTCCACACTTTTAAAATATGTGTTTTCCGGTACAACTATAATCTCTTCTAATGCCTTACAGTCCCTGAATACATAACTTCCAACACTTGAAATTTTCGAAGTCAGCTCCAGTTTCTTTATCTTCTCACACCCCCACAGTGCCATATCATCAATCTTCCATAAGGTCTGTGGCAAGGTTATATTTTCAATATTTTTGCAGTTATAAAAGCTGCTTTTTTCAATAACCTCAACGCCCTCCGGCAGTATGACCTGCGTTTTGCTGCTTCCCTGCGGAAAATAGTATAAATCTTCAACTGATTTATCATACAATATGTTATCCTGACTTTGTATTTTGTACTGCCAGTGGCTTTTACTGTATTCACATTGGGCAGATCTACAATACGGTTAGAGATAACTGCCGTAGAAGTCGTTATATCCAGTTCCGTAATTAAATCACTTCCGCCAAAAGTAAAATCTTTCATCTCCGTAACGCTGCCCGGTATCATTACCGTTCCTTTTTCGCAGAGGTACCGGAAACTGTTATGCTTTCTAAATTTTCACAACTTCTGAATGCATATGATGCGATCGTCTGTAAGGTCTTTGGCAGTTCCACAGACTTTAATTTCGTACAGTGATAAAATGCTCTATATCCTAATGCAGTAACCCCATCCGGAACTTTGACGCTCTCAATATCTTTTCCCTCAAATGCCGACTCACCGATGGAAGTTACCCCTGCCGGAATCGCAATCTCTGTTTCATACCCTCTGTAATCTGTTAAAACTCCATTTTCAATTACAAAACCATTTTTATCTTCTAGTGCATTGCCCACAGAAAACACATGCTCTGTCTCCGCCGCATCCTCCTCTGTTTCCATGATTTCTGTCACGTCCCTGTCTGCGTACAGATTCTGTGCCAACACAGGGGAAGCACTTATCTCTCCTGATAGCATCACTGCCGCTAATACTCCTAATAACATTTTCTTACTCACGCAATACTCCTCCAGCTGCCTGCTGCAACCTCATTTTCTTTTTAAAAAAATCATTTTTCACAATATTTTTATCTTAGCGTATCATTATCATTTATGTCAATTGACGGTCTAGTCCTCTGGTACAATAAAACAAAAAATAAGTGTGAAAAAATTTTCTTCCACACTTATTTTTGTCTATGATTTTATTTTTACGCTTCGATCACAAGCTCTTCTTTTGTGACCTCTCCTTTTCGATATGGAAGGAATTGAGCACCAGCTCCTCCGGGTTCATCAGGGAGAGGATCAGGTAATTCATCTTCGGATCATACGCTAAGCGGATATCTTCCTGTGAAGGGCGTGACGGCGATTCCGGGTGCGAGTGAAAATTGCCGAGAAGTACGCCTTTTTCTGGCGGATATCTTTGATCGCCGCAAGCTGCTCTGCCGGATCCATGGAAAAATGTTCCCTGCTCTCGTCTACGTTGCGAAGCAGATACACGTCTGTCACCACACGTTTGTCACCTTCCACATAGCCGCCAAGCAGTCCGCATGCCTCGTTCGGGAGTCCTTTTTTTGCATGATCCACGATTTTATTGTAATCTTCCTGTTTTAAAATCAGCATATGCGCCTACTAAGTTAAATACCGTCTGTGCAGACAACCTGCTCGTAGTCGATCAGTTCTGTGATTGTCGGATGTTTTCCACATACTGCGCAGCCATCAGTATTAGACGGCAGTTTAACTTTGTGGAACTCCTGATTGATTGCATCGTAGGTTAAAAGATAACCGGTTAAAAGTTTTCCTACACCGAGAATGTACTTGATTGCTTCCATTGCCTGTAAACTTCCGATCACACCGCCCATGGCACCGATGACACCTGCCTGTTTACAGGTCGGCACTGCATCCTTTGGTGGCGGGTTTTGAATACACAGCGGTAGCATGGTCCTTCTCCCGAACATAGGTCATAAGCTGTCCCTTAAAACGGATGATTCCTGCATGGGAAAATGGTTTTTTTTGCCATGACACAGGCATCATTGATTAAGAATTTTGCCGGGAAATTGTCCGTTCCGTCAATGATAAAGTCATAATCTGCAATCAGATCCATGATGTTTTCGCTTGTCACAAACTGGCGGTAAGTTTTTACCGTTACATCTGGGTTCATTGCATTGATCGTCTCTTTTGCGGATTTTACTTTTGCTTTTCCGATATCGGCTGTGCCATGGATGATCTGACGCTGTAAATTGGGAAGATCGACCTCATCTGCATCTACGATACCGATGGTTCCCACTCCTGCTGCACCAAGATACATTGCTGCCGGTGCGCCAAGTCCGCCGGCTCCGATGATCAGCACTTTTGCATTTAAAAGTTTTTTCTGTCCCTTTGCGCCGACTTCTTTTAATATGATATGTCTGGAATAGCGTTCAATCTGCTCATCTGTTAATGCCATAGCTGCCTCCTCCCATGAAATACAAGAACTCTACGTTGTCTCCGTCTTTTAATACCGTTGATTCCACCTGCTCGGATGGAACGAATTCCTCATTGATGGAAACGGTCACATACTCCGGGGTTTCCACCTGCTCTAACTCGAACAGTTCTGTTAACTTTAAGTCATCTTTTACTTCTTTTTTGTTTCCTGCTACTGTGATCTGCATGTTTCTCCTCTTTTCCGCGGAACCTTTTTTTGTCTGCCCGCTATTTTAAATTTTCATCGATCCACGCCTCAATATCAGCTTTTCCTGCTGCACCGGCTCTCTGCTTTGACCTCGCCCTGTACAAACAACCGCAGTGCCGGTACACCCATGACGTCATATTTTTCAGCAAGCTCCATGTCATAGTTGACATTTACTTTATATACAGAAAGTGTGTCTTCGCGTTCGTCCTCGATATCCCCAAGCACCGGTGATAACTGCTTGCACGGAATACAACTGTCCGAATAAAAATCTACCAGAACCGGCAGCGGACTTTTCAGGACTTTTTCTTCAAAATTGTCTTTATTGATTCGCTGTGCCATGATTCCTCCTATCCCTCTACCTTGCGGACGATCAGGTTATAAGTTCCATCTTCATTGTCCACCAGTTTTAAGATCTGATGTCCCTCTTCCTTGACACTGCGTGGTACGTTCTGTACCGGCTCACCATCGTTCATGCGGATGGCAATGACTTCGCCATCATCTAATTCCTCCAGCGCTACCTTTGCTTTTACGAAAGTGAGCGGGCATACTTTATCGGTAATATCTACTGTTTCGTCGATTGCAATTCCTGCGATTTCCATTTCTTCCCTCCTGTTTCTTCTTATTATATATGCTGCATTTTTGATTGCTCCAGATTGTTTTCTGTATGCATGCTTTTGCTGCATCTATTTGTTTACATGCTTATTTGTTCTTGCATGCATATTTTTTGTGACATATCTATTTGTTTTTATATACAATTTTTTCCTGCATACATGTTTTTTCTGCCCGAAATCCTTACTTTCCCTCGTAGGCTTCTTTGATCTTCTTACGGAACTCTTCCTCGCCGACGCGCTGTAACGTCAGGCGGAAACGCTCGCCCGGGTTTGCATGATCTCTGAAAAAGGCGATCGCTGCATCGGTGACACGGAACAGTGTCTCTTTGTCATGTACGATTGGGAGAAGCTGCTCCCCTTTGTAGATCTGATTTCCGAACAATCCACCGAAGGAAACCAGATATCCGCTGTTTCCTTCCCACGCATCCGTCGGACAGGACTTCACGCAGCGGCCGCAGTAGTTACACTGATCGCGGTTGATCGTCACTTTGTTTCCTTCACATTTGATTGCGCCCTCGCGGCATGCCTTTTCACAGACACCGCAGTTGATACATTTATCCTGCACCCAGGTCACTTCCATGCCGCCCTTGATACCGATATCATTTTCCTCTGCCTTTAAGCAGTTATTCTGGCATCCGGTCACACCAAATTTGAATTTGTGCGGCAGTTCCCGTCCAAAATAATGCTCATCAAGTTCCTGTGCCAGTGAATAGGTATCAATACATCCGCTTGGACAGATCTCCGAACCCTGACAAGCTGTAACGGTACGGACTCTCGGTCCGCAGACACCCGGTTTCACGCCGCCTTTTGCAAGCTCTGCTTTTACTTCCTCGATATCCTCAAAATTGACAAACGGTATCTCGATTCCCTGTCTGGATGTCATATGTACATAGCCTTTCCGTACTTTTCCGCAACCTCTGCCACGGTCTTAATATTTTCTGCAGTCAGATTACCTCCGACCACCTGGATTCTGGAGTGAAAAAATCCTTTCTGTTTCTGCCTCATGAATCCGCCTTTTTTTAATGCTGCATAATCAACTCCCGCCATCTTTACACTCCTTATCTTTTCTGATTTTTCAATATCCTGGTATTCTACTGTGCTTTTCTATTGTAACACTTTAAAGTGCCCGTTTTAAAGTATTACTGTAACACTTTGGTATATTTTTCGTTTTTAAGAAAGGCTCTCGATCGCCTGCTTAAAATCCCAGATCAGATCATCAATATCCTCGATTCCGACGCTGACGCGCACCAGATCATCAAATACACCGCCCGCTTTTTTTCTTCCTCCGTGCTGTGTACACTGATGGTCGATTCCGGATGGATGACAAGTGTTTTGGTATCGCCGATATTAGATACCTTAAGCGGATATTTTAATGCATTGATAAATGCAAATGCCCGCTCCTTACTGCCAAGCCTTAAGGTAAAGATGCCGCCGTAATGACCGTCAAACTGGCTCTTTGCAATCTCATGCCAGTTGCTCGTCTCTAACCCTGCATAATTTACCGTAATGTCTTTATAGTTTTCTTCAATATAAGCCGCAAGCTGCATTGCATTGTCGCAGATACGCTCCATGCGGAGTCCTAACGTTTCAAGCCCAATGCTGTTTAAAAATGCATTTTGCGGCGAGAGACAGGCTCCGGTGTTGCGGAACAGTCCGTTTCTCAATTTTGCAGTGTAGGCAAACGGTCCAAATTTTACAAAATCACGCATACCCGGATATTTTTCGGTATCCCACTTAAATGTTCCGCCGTCTGTGATAACTCCGCTGATCGAGTTGCTGTTTCCATTGATGTATTTCGAAGTGGAATTGACTACAATGTCTGCGCCCAGTGAAAGCGGTTTTACCAGATATGCGGTGGCTGCTGTGTTGTCGATAATGAGCGGTACGCCATTCTCATGTGCCAGCTTTGCCAGCGCTTTGATATCTGTCACATCCAGTCTCGGATTTCCAAGTGTCTCTGCAAAATAGAGTCTTGTGTGTGCGTTGGTCGCTTTGCAGAATGCATCGAGATCGTTGTTTTCGACATAATGAGTCGTGATTCCGAATGCTTCAAGATCCCGGAAGAGATCAATGCTTCCACCATAGAGGCTCGCACTCGATACGATCTCATCTCCCGCCTGTAAGATGTTTGCAAATGCATTAAACATCGCTGCCATTCCGGATGCGCATGCAACGCTCGATTTACCGCCCTCTAACACGGTCATCCTTTTCTCAAATGCTTCCACCGTCGGATTATTGATCCTCGTATAGGAAAATCCCGGAGCCTGATTATGAAATATCTTTTCCAGACGTTCCGCCGATTCCTGTTCAAATGCACTCGACTGGTAAATTGGTGTTAATGTTGCTCCTGTCTGCGGTTCACCCCGAAAAGCACCGTGCAGCAAAGATGTATTAAATTTCACGGTATCGCTCCTTTCATTTCCTACTTGTCATATAGGAATATTATGCTTTAACTGAGTATAGCAGTAAAGATAATAAATTGCAAGAAGTTTTTTCCACTTTTTTCTATTTTTGCGGATTGGATGACTGGAAGCGGTGTCGGACATTACGAGTTACTGTTACTGTTTCACTGATTAGGAAGCTCCACCATATTCCATTAATTCCAATCGCTTTACCCAGAATTGATGCAAGAGGAAGTAAAATAATAACCTGTCTTAATGCAGAAATTATCAAGCTGGATATTCCTCTCGAAAATCCCTGTAATGCATAGCATGTCATAACAGATACTCCTCCAAAGACAAAACTAAACCCAAGTATGCGTAATGCCGTCACACCAAGTGAAAACATTTCCTCTGATGGTGCAAATGCTGATATTAACTGTACTGGCAGCATTTCCATAATAATCAGCCCTACCAGACCAATCAAAGCTGAATATGCCCCACTAAGACGGATAACCTTCTTAATCCGGTCTGCATGTTTAGCTCCAAGATTAAATGCTACAATTGGAATCAAGGCATTGTTTAATCCAAAAGTCGCCATATATACAAACGTCTGTAATTTGAAATATGCACCAAATACTGCTGTTGAAGTTGTTGAAAAATTCAGAAGAAGTTTATTGATTCCAAAACACATGATGCTGGACATTGACTGCATAATAATTGTTGGAATTCCAACAGTACAAATTCCCTTAAAATAATAGCTCTCTAATTCGATTGATTTGAAATTAAACTGTACATCTGTATTCTTTGTCAGATTAAAATATAATCCTAATAACATTGCTATAATCTGTCCTACTACGGTAGCTATTGCTGCACCTTTTGTTCCCATTTCCGGTAATCCAAAATATCCAAAAACACAGATAACTGTAAGATAATCTACTCCCATGGAAATAATTTCAGTATCATTGGTTTGAACCATATAGAAACCTTTTACACAGAAAATGCCAAATAATAATACCAGTATATAAATATCTTCTCACACCTGTCATATCCAAGCTGTGAACTGTTCAGGCACAACGTATAATTACTGGCTTTCCCCCATTTCTGCTCCGTGTAAAAGTTATAATTTGTCATACGTCTTTTATCTGTGTCTGCCATCATTTTGACGGCTTCCTTCTCTTCAACATTATATAAGCCCCTGATACGCTGTGTTTTTTCCGGCATATCCCCATGAATAAACACATTTAACACATCATCCCTGTCTTTCAGAATATAATCAGCATTTCTTCCAACGATTACGCAAGGCTCCTTTCCAGCCAACTCCAAAATAACTTTTCTCTGTGCTTCATATACCATATCTTCTATGGACTTTCCTGTAATGTCACGTCCGGCAAAGGCATATGCAAATAAACCTTTCTTTGGAGATAACTCTGCATTTTCCTTAATGTACTCTGGTGACAATCCTGACTGTTCTGCAATCTGTCCAATAATATCCTTGTCATAATATGCAATGCCAAGTTTCTTTGCCACTTCTTCACCGATAAAACGTCCACCGCTTCCAAATTCCCTGCTGATTGTAATAATCCTTTTTTCCATTTCCGGTTCCTCCTTAATTCAAAACATCTACTTTATTCTTTCTGATTCTCTTTAAAAATACATATCCTGCCAGACATGAAATAACCTCAGTTATTGGGAATGCCCACCAGATAAGGGAAACTCCCATCTGACCATTTCTGACAAACACAGAAAAAATTCCAGCCAGTGGCAGAATAATAATAAGTTGTCTCAGAAGAGAGATAACCAAAGATTCAACGCCGCCATCCAGTGCCTGATAAATTCCCTGGTAAGCAACATTTATTCCAGCAAACAGAAAGCTTATTGAGATTATCCTCATTGCTCCGATAAAATATTCCCTTGACTGTCCTGCATTGAACAAAGTTGCAAAAGCTCCAGGAAAAATTTCAGTAATTGCAATTCCAAGAATCATTAATACAACTGTATAGATCAGTCCATACCTGATCCCATCCCGAATTCTCTTTTTACTTCTCATTCCATAAGCAAATGCAATAATCGGAGTGATTGCATCTCTAAGCCCAAAGGCAAGGAATAATACAAACTGCTGTACTTTATAGAACAATCCATATGCAGTCTGTGCGGAAGGGCTGAATTTCAAAATCAGATTCATCACATATACCATGATAGACATAAGTGCCTGTGCAATAATTGCAGGAAGTCCAATTGCATATATTTCCTTGATTATTCCGCTATCCGGTTTCATATACTTTACATCATGTTCAAATTCCTTATTCAGTTTCATATGAAATACAAACAATACTATTGCAGACGCAACCTGTCCAATAACAGTTGCATATGCAGCTCCCTTACTCCCATTTCAGGAACCGGTCCAATACCATAAATCATAATAGGATCAAGAATAATATTTACCACTGCTCCCACAACCTGACCAATTGTAGAATAAAGAGAACGTCCGGTTGCCTGCAGCAGCTTTTCAAATAGTGAAAAGAAAATAATTCCAAATGAAATTACACAGCATATTCTTAAGTAATCTGTTCCCATTGAAATAACTTCAGGGTCAATTGTCTGTGATGAAATATATGCTCTTACTCCAAAAATTCCAAACAACAGGCACACCGCATAAATAATCACTCCAAGAAACAAACTGTTTCCCGCAACTTTTGCTGCTTTTTTACCATTTCCCTGTCCAAGTGTTCTTGCAAGAAGTGCATTTGTTCCCACACCTGTTCCGATTCCAACTGCTACCATGAGCATCTGAACTGGAAACACCAGTGTAAGTGCATTAAGTGCCGCCTCACTTCCTGATCTCATGTTTCCAACAAAGGCACTGTCTACAATGTTGTAAACCGCCTGCAATGCCATAGATAAGATCATCGGTATTCCCATCTGAACCATGAGCTTATTTACCGGCATCTCTCTCATCTTGTTACTTTCTGCCATAGTTCATAAACATATCTGACACTTCCATTTTTTTTTTAGCCCTGCCGATGGTATATTTTTTGACCGGAACATCTAAGCTCAAGGAACATCAATTTTTTTGCCTGTTCTTCCAGCAGACGGGTGTCCAGCATGGGTGTTTAATGTCCTTCCGGTGCAGGACTGCACGCAATTTCAATAATAATACGAGCCTCAGCACGCCCATCAAATTTTCTGCGTGCATTATCAAATTGACATTCCGGTTCATTGTACGGATACCCTGGATGCCTTTTTTTGACGGAATAAAGCTTTACAGTATTCATGATAGTAGCCATACATACACAATTTGTTTTGGCAGACTGTGCATGGGTAAGAACTTTACCGTGTGCCTCATCTAGATCAATGATAATCTGGCATCTGTTTCGAACAGTTTTGGTTTGTTTGCTTTTTGATACGCATAACAGATTTTAGTTCCTTTGAGTTCGTCATCCGTTAATGAAATATTATATTTTTTTGGTCTTGCCATCTAAAATCACCGCCGTTTCTTTTTTAGTATATCACGAAACGGTTTGTCAGACCATAAAGTTAATTAAATATCAATGATACAGTATACTAGTAACTTCATCTTCATAGCTTTGTAAGTATCTCATATTCCTTTGGAATATAAATCATAATAACATCTAACTGACTATTACGTCCTAGTTCTTCAATCCTTTTATTTATTTGTTTTCCAAATGCAATAGCTGCTTTGTATATATCATGTTCTTTAAGTTCCACATCATCCAACGCTAACCACTCACTTCTTGCCGGAATGTCAAGCCCTACACCGAAAACACTGTGGAATCCCGGATAATTAATTACATAATCCGTATTATATCTTGTCGTATGTGGCTTATGTAATCCATCTAAAAAAGCTTTCAAATTTTTCCCTGCCCACTGGCTGGACATATTATTCCTAATTTGATTGTTGGTGCGTATACCTTATTATTCATTTCATAATCATAAGGCATATGATTCACCAGACCTCTCATTGGATGAAAATCCTTTTGCATTGATCCATATCTCGGATTGTAAAACTTTAATTCAGCATCCAATAAATCTCTTGCACATATCTGTATTCGTTTTTCACTTGTAGCATCCGGCAAATTTGCATTATATTTGGAATGCATACCAACCAACATACTTTTATTTACAATTTTAAATTCAAAACCAGAGTCTGAATCAAACGGATACATAGCACATATAGTTGTATTTTCACGGAAAATAATTTTTCTCCATTTTTTCTAAATACCCATAATAATTCTTATTTGCCTGCCTCTGACAAATATTTTCAATAAATTTTTTTGAAAAATCTAAATGCTCTTCCTTACTCACATCTTTTTTATTTTCATAAAAATATGCTGGTATAAAAGCAAGATAATTGTACTTTCCATCCGAAAAAAGCGAAAATTGTATTCCTCTGTATGCAATAATCTTCTTTCCATCAACCATCTGGCTGAATTTTTCACTTTTCCTCCATATCTTATTTTTATTATATTCACATCCACTATATTTTCCTATAATAGTAACCAATGCTCTAAGCAACATTTCTCTAAATGTTTTATTATTCAAAAATACATCTTTAAGAATAGGCGCACTTTCTATCTTCCCTTCTAACTGTTCCGAACACATACTCCTAATTGAGTTTATATTCCCCCAGGCATATACCATATCATTGTGAGGCACAGCGATAATATTATACTGCTGCAAATTCTTGCAATAATCCCAAGGTTTCTCCCCATCCTTATAAATAATTTTAAATTGATAACACTGATTAGAAAATTTTATAGGAAACAAGTTTGTATCCATACATTTATTTATATCATCTGCAAACGGTTGAAACGCAGTTGTCTCACACTCTACTCCTACACCAAGGTTTTTCTTAATTTCCTCTATCCTTCTTTGTAAATCCTCATTTTCAAAAAACATATGTGCAATATTCAGCATCGTTTTGTCAAATCCATCTGTTGGAACATAAAAAGCATTTCTTCAGACTGATTAATTTTTTCAAGAAATCGTTGCACTTTAGGCGGAATGTCCCTTCCATACCCACACCAATATATTCTCCCAGCACCTTTTTCCATGTAAGCTCTTTCTAGAGCGTCCATTACGGAATTATCTCTTCCACTATACCCCAGTACGATAAAATTTCTTTTTCAATCTCATGTGTCAAGGCTCTAACTAAAACCTCACTTTGATTGTCAATTCCGTTTCCGTATTTTTAACGGACCATATTTATAATCTCCATGTAGGAAGCTATGCATAATAATTCTTTATCTGTATCATTACGGAAAATTCTATCTTGCGATTCCAATGTCACCTCGATAGGCACAAGTCCATACGAATGGCTGTTTTTCAGCATCAAACCATCAAAATTCGTTGTCCAAACACTCTTCACAATTTCATTCTCAGCAAGCAAAGCAATAATATGATATCTAAACTTGGACTTTTCCTTCTATCAGGTGTTGAAAAATATTTCCTTCTATCATCGGCTATTTTATACGCTGCCTCAATATATTTTGAATATTCTTCTTCTGAGTTTAGCTGTGGATATATACCCTGATTATCTAACCAGTTCTGAATTGATCGCTTTACCGGCTCAGACTTTATGTTATTATGCGTTTCTGCCAGAACTGGATTTTTTTGAAATAAATATATCTCGCTTCCATTCCCAGATACACCTCCCTGCCGATGGTACTCCTGATTCAACAGATGCCCCGGCTCTAAAAACATAAAAACTTTGTATCCATATTCTGTTTAATAGAATCTAACAAATTCGTCAAATTCAATACATAATCCATGTTCTGTGCCTCTACACTATCTAATCCATCGCCTTTTAGTAACCATTCTGCCGACTTAAAATTTATAAAACTTTCCAATAGCCATCTCGTTTGCCATTCACACGAACTATCTTGCCCCTTTAACCAATTTTTTATATGGTTCGTTGAATAGGTACTTACAGATATTCCTACTTGTTCAACTAATTCTTTCTGTTTAATTCTTGGTAAGAACAATATTGCTTTTTTACTTTTATTTCCATTTCTGTTCTTCCTGAATCCAAAACTTCATTCAAAACTTCATCCAAAAACTTCATTTTTTCATTCAAAACTTCATCAGTGAAATTAAGGTTTTTCAATATAACTCTGAATTCAGTTGCATTTGAATAAAAAAGCCGGCTTTGTCTTCTGTATAATTTGGTTTCCACTTCATATGCCTGCATGATCTTTTTAAAACCACTACCCCTTCGTTCCCATATAATCAAACCGACTAAAAATATCTGCAACTACTGGTTCTACGCTTTGAAGGAACATGTGTCAATATCTCTATCTGAATAAGTGTCCCATCATACATCCCGCCGGGGTGAATATATTTCCAAACGGTCATCAAACATATCCATATGAACTTCGCTTCCATATCTAAATAATCACGATGCACTAATCCATTAACCAAGCCTTCAAAATGCTTCTCTCTGGATACTCCGGATATTCTACTCGTCTATCAGATTCTTTTTTTCCACATTTTCTTCAATTTTCTTCATACGCAAAGTTCATGCCTTCTTCCAAAAAGTAATATAAAAGGCTTCCTGTATACTCTTCATCATCCAATACTTCTAACTCCTGATGCTTTATCAATACCATTCCATCTGGTACAAATAGTCTTGGCTGTCAATCGGATTCATCCAGCAAACAAAGCACCAGCATTTGTTAATATACCATTCTTGTCAACAATACCAAACGATTCAAAATCTTTCATTTCCATACTTTTCTTCGTTTTTTATAATGCTGCCTTTAACTTGGAAAGAATAATCATCAAAACTATAATCCGTAACAGAGACTGTCATATGTCCTATTTTTTTCCTCTCAAAACAGTCTCTTCAGATCTGTAGCAGTAGCCATTACACTCATTGCCGATTCTGACATAGGCAGTATAATTTCCTTCACCTACATAATAGTAAGGTGTGTCTCTTCTCCTCGATACACTTCAAAGTTACGATTTCCTGCCATCTACAAGATGCGCTTTTAACAAAACTTCTGAGTTGGGTCCATTTTTACCTTTATCTGTTCACTAATAACTTC
>VOFB01002141.1_pt1 | contig 34067 bp, 54 predicted proteins | sample 5384141 | NCBI WGS metagenome assembly VOFB01 (sample SAMN12384721, study PRJNA508395) | human gut metagenome | isolation source: healthy gut A | host: Homo sapiens | reverse complement strand
TGCTGATTACGCGTTGTCGACTGCGACCATATGGTCGATCAGGTCGAGGATCTTGCAGGAATAGCCCCACTCGTTGTCGTACCAGGAAACGAGTTTGACAAAGTCCTCCGTGAGCATGATGCCCGCCTTGGCGTCGAAAATCGAAGTGCGGGGATCGCCCAGGAAGTCGGAGGAGACGACGGCCTCTTCCGTATAGCCCAGGATGCCCTTGAGCTCCTGCTCGGAAGCGCGTTTCATCTCCGCGCAGATTTCTTCATAGGTCGTCTTTGTGGCGAGCTTGACGGTCAGGTCAACGACAGATACGTCCAGCGTGGGAACGCGGAAAGACATGCCGGTGAGCTTGCCCTTCAGAGACGGAATAACGAGGCCGACTGCTTTTGCAGCGCCCGTAGAGGACGGAATGATATTCCCCGCCGCAGCTCTGCCGCCGCGCCAGTCCTTGGAGGAGGGCCGTCCACCGTCTTCTGGGTTGCGGTTGTGGAATGAACCGTTGTCATCAGGCCCCTCGGCAATCCCAAACTTGTCATGCACGACCTTGGCAAGAGGCGCCAGGCAGTTGGTCGTACAGGAGGCATGAGACGACGACCATATCCTTCGTATAGGTTTCCAGGTTGACGCCGCATACGAATGTCGGCGTATCCTTGTCCTTCGCAGGCGCCGAAATAACCACTTCTTCGCGCCGGCCTTTACATGCGCCATCGCCTTTTCGTTCGTCGTGAATACGCCGGTGGATTCCACTACATATTCCGCGCCGCAGGCTGCCCAGGGATCTCCGCAGGGTCCTTGCTCGCATATACGGAAACCGCCATGCCGTTTACGATCAGCTTACCGTCTTTCGAGCAGATCTCGCCGTTGAAACGGCCCTGCATGGTATCGTACTTCACCATATAGACCATGTAATCCACGTCGATAAACGGATCGTTGATGCCGACGATCTCATACTTTCCGGCTGCGCTACCGCCGCGCGGAACACCAGACGGCCGATCCTGCCAAAACCGTTAATGCCTATTTTTGATTGCCATATTTTTCATCCTCCTTTATTATTTCACCCTATATTTTAACCTAAATATTGGCAATATGCAATATAAAACCGATTATCCTCCGCAAAATTAACAATATTGGCATGATTTATACGCGTTTTTAGGCTTATTTGGGAAGAGGGACAAAAGTTTATTTTCGTTTCAGAAAACGCAAATATTGTTATTGCCTTCTAAATACGGTATAATAAAATTACGATGTTATATTTTTGCAGTGAGGATGAATCCGCATGTTATCCACGCCCAGGTTTACGCTTCAAAATATCATACAGCTTCTTCACCACATGGATCATCCCATGATTCTATGCGACAGTTCGCTGCGCACCGTCTACAGCAATGCGGCGTTTAACCGGCATTACGGGGAAGCATACGCGTCGCTTGACGTTCTCGCAACCGCCGCCTCCCGCAGCCGGATCCAACAGGCGCGGGACGCCGGACAGACGATCGATGTGAGCTGCAACGGCCGGCCGCACGAAACATGCAAACTGCATGTGTGCTGGCTCAAAACTGCGGACGCGGACGCCGCTTACATGGTTGGAGAAATAATCGCAAGGCAGGCGGCCGAAGCGGAGGACGCCATGCAGAATCTCGCGGTGATCTCCGCATGCGTAGAGCAGATCAGCAACACGCTGCAGCAGCTTCTCACAGAGCTTTCGTCTTTTTTTCGCTGCTTGTGCCGGAACAGCCGGGTTCCAGGGAACAGCTTTATCTGGCCAACATGAAAAAAGACACGCTGCGCATTACGCGCAATGCGCACCTGCTTCGCGACGCGGCCAGGGATTATGCAGAACGCTTACCCGCTGAATATCGCGGTGCACGATATCGGCCAGGCGCTGCACATGATTACGAAAGAGGCCCGGCAGTATGCGGCGAAAAAGCGTGTTTCCATTGTACTGGACGTTCCGGATGAACCGGTGCTGGTCCCCTGCGACCTCATACAGTTTTCCCGGGCAATTCTCAATATCCTGTCCAATATTCTCTATTTCACGGGTGAAAACGGAGAACTGAAAATCGGGCTGCACAAGAGCGGGCAGACCGTGTCGATCAGCATATCCGACAACGGGGACGGCATACCCGACTATTACCTGGAGCGCATTCTTACAAACGACATTCTCTATGCGGACGACAGGCCGATCCTCGGCCTGTACGTGGCACAAAACGTCGTGCGCAAGCACGGCAGGGAACATGTTGTGACGCAGGTCAAGCCGCACGGTACGCGCATTATCATAGACCTGCCTGCCGACGACCTTTACGGCAGAGGCTTCAAACAGGCGGCCGCCGTTCCATTGCAGGAAATTCTGCGGCTGCTGGCGCAGATCGAAATGTCCATCCTTTAACAAAAGAAGCGCCCTGCATACAGGGCGCTTCTTTTATTACAGGTTACATGCGCGGGAACAGTAATCCCAGCAGGCCCAGCAGCGTGTTCTGCATGCGGTATGTCGTCTGCAGCAGAGCAAGCCATGAGGCGCGCTGCGCGGAGTCGGGACAGGTAATTTTATTTTCAAAGTAGAAGCGGTTGAACAGGCCGGCCACGTCGAACAGCGTTTCGCAGATCACATTCGGCGCCTTTTCCTGATCGGCGCGCACCAGCGCGTCGGAAACGGACAGCAGGGACAGCATCAGGCTCCGTTCCGTATCGGACGCGGGCGGCATAAGCTCGCCCGGCGCTTCGCCGCGCTGCGCAGCCTTTTCCAATACGGAGCCGATGCGCACAGGTCGTGTATTGCAGATAGGGGCCGGTTTTCCCCTCCGAGGAGAAAACGCTCCATGTCGAACACATAGTCTTTGGAGCGGTGGTTGAGCATATCCCCGATCTTGATGGCCGCCACGCCCACCGCCTGCGCTACGCTGCGTTTTTCCGCATCGTCCAGCGCGTCGGAATCCTTCACTTTTTCATAGGCGCTGTCCGAGACCATCGTGATCATATCCATCAGCCGCATCACGCCGCCGTCGCGCGTTTTAAAGGGCGCTTGCCGTCCGGGCCGTTGATCGTGCCGTTCTCACAGTGTTCGCAGACCGTGTCCCCCGTGATGCCGCCCAGGGCTGCGCAGCGGAATACCTGCTTGAAATGGAAAGCCTGGCGGTTGTCCACAAAAAATACAGGACGGAGGCCGGATTCCAGTCCTCCTTGCGCTGCAGCAGCGTAGCCGAGATCGGTAACTTCATAGTTGGTTCCGCCGTCCGACTTGACGAGGATCATGGGCGGCATGGGTTCCCTGTCCGCTTCGGTGGCGACATCCACCACCATTGCGCCCTGGGATTCATAGAGCAGGCCTTTGTCTTTCAGAATATCCAGCACGCGCGGGATATAGGGGTCTGCGTCGCGTTCGCCGTACCACACGTCGAAATGCACGCCCAGAATATCGTATATGGACCGTATGTCCGCTACGGAAACTGCGCGGATACGCTCCCCACAGCGCATAGTAGCCCGGCTGCTTGCGCTGCAGTTCCACTGTGATGCGGCCCGCCTCCGCGGCGAACTGCGGATCTGTCTTGGAACGCGCCGAGGCGCGCGGATAAATATCGTTGAGCTCGTCCACGGTGACGGGCGCGCCGTCCGTCAGGTAGTCACCGGTATAGGACGGGTCAAAATAAACGAGGTCGGGATACATGCGCTTTATTTCCGCAATGACAAGGCCCATAGGCAGGCCCCAGTCGCCCAGGTGGACGTCGCCGATGACGTCCTTGCCCAGAAAAACGGGCAAGGCGGCACATGCTGTCGCCCAGAATGGCGGGGCGCAGATGGCCGACGTGCAGCGGTTTTGCCACGTTCGGGCCGCCGAAATCCACAACGACGGTCTCCTTTTTGAGCGTGGGAAGAAGCAGGCGCGGATCCGCCGCCATTGCGCGCACTTGCTCCGCGAGGAACGCGTCCTCCAGCGTGAGGTTGATAAAGCCCGGCGCGGCGGCTGTGACGGAGGCGAAGCGGCCGTCGGCCTCCAGCCGGCGCACAACGTCGCCCGCGATCATAATCGGAGCTTTGCGGTACTGCTTGGCGGCAGCCATGGCGCCGTTGCACTGGAACTGGCACAGGTCGGGACGGTTGGACACCGTTACCTGGCCGTACTCGCCGGAATAGCCGGCGTCGGCAAAGCGGCGGACACAAGCTCCGTAAGAAGAAGTCTGATTGACATATGGTTCCCTCTTTCACCTGACGTTTTGTCCGATATAGTTTACCACATTAGGGAACGGCTTGTCCAGAAGCCTGGTAAAAAAGTTGGGAGCGCAGAAAAAACAGCATCGTTGGATGCTGTTTTTCTCAGTTCGAAACGCTCGGCAGATTGCCAAGGTTGTTGTTTTTTCCGCGCCGTCGGGCAGGGACTTCAGATATTCCGTCCCTTTGCGGATCCCGACGCCGACTCCCCTGATCCCGCCGCTTTTCGCCAGCCGGACGCCCTCCTCCTTGCTCAGGACCGTTCCGTCCGACAGCTTATATCCGGTAATGCGGCCGCTTTCCTTGACGAGCGCAACGATCATTTTTGCGTCCGGATTCGGCGTCGGAATATCCTTGAGCGTATTCATGGGCAGTGTGGAGAGTATGTTTTCAGTGATTTCCACAATGGATTCCCCCTTTCTTTGTCTGTATATTCAGTATTAGCGTTTTTGAACGTTCTATGCAAGATGGAATTTCTGCGCGAATTATGCTATAATAATTCCAACAAAAAAGCCGGAGGCAAAACATGTTTTTCAATACGGAGATGCAGAAACAGAATACCTCAAGCAAAGGGATCCAAAGCTGGGGGCGCTGATAGACCGGATCGGAACAGTGGAACGGGAGGTGGATCCGGATTTGTTCTCCGCCGTTGTACACCACATTGTCGGACAGCAGATATCCACAAAAGCGCAGGCTACCATCTGGAACCGGATGCGGGACGCGTTCGGCACGGTGAATGCCGAAGCCGTCCTCGCCGCCGGGACCGATAAACTGCAGGCGTTTGGAATTTCATACCGGAAAGCGGAATATATTACGGATTTTGCCGAGCGGGTAGCAAGCGGAGAATTTGACCTTTCGGACATTGAGAACCGGACGGATGCGGAGGCTGTACAGGCGCTCTCCTCGCTGCGGGGATCGGCGTCTGGACAGCCGAAATGATCCTGCTGTTCTGCATGCAGCGGCCCGACGTGTTCAGTTACGACGACCTAGCGATCCAGCGCGGGCTGCGCATGGTGTATCACCACCGAAAGATCGACCGCAAGCTCTTTGAAAAATACAGGCCCAGATTCAGCCCCTGCTGCAGCGTTGCAAGCCTGTACCTGTGGGCGGTTGCCGGCGGCGCCGTAGAGGGCATGAAAGACTATGCGCCGAAAGTAAAACAGGAAAAGCGGAAACGGACTGGAGCGTGAACGGATGTACAGTTACACATACTATTGTTCGCCGGTGGGACGGCTCCTGCTCGCCGGTGCGGACGGAAAACTCGCGGGGGTCTGGATAGAGGGGCCAGAAAATACTATGGACGCAGCGCGCCGGAAACAATGGTTTTTGACGACGGCCTGCATATATTTCGCGAAGCCAGGCAATGGCTGGACCGGTATTTTTCCGGCGGGCGGCCGGCTGCTGCCGAACTGCCGCTTGCACCGTCCGGCAGCGCGTTTTGGCAGATGGTCTGGGGGTTTCTGCTGGAAATACCGTACGGCGAAGTCACGACATACGGCGAGATTGGCAAAAAAGTGGCGGCGGAAACGGGCAGGCCCATGTCGGGCCAGGCGGTCGGCGGTGCCGTAGGGCACAATCCGATCAGCATTATCATCCCCTGCCACAGGGTTTGTGGGCGCCAACGGCAGCCTGACCGGCTATGCGGGCGGACTCGCCGTCAAGCGCCGGCTGCTGGAGCTGGAGGGTGTGGACATATCCCGGCTCCATACACCAAAAAACGGGGACGGCTCTGTAAACAACAGAAAGCGCCTGCCGAACAGACGGCAGGCGCTTTATCTTTTGCATGATACCGATTATAGGGTAAAAATCTCCTCGGGGGTTACGACGCTGACCCCGTTTTCTCGAGGATCTTCACCGCGCGTTCATTTTCCTCGACGCGGAACACGACGTAGGCGTCCTCCCTGCGGCGCGTAATAAACGCGTACATATACTCGATGCTGATGGCGTTGTCGGACAAAATGCGCAGGACGGTGGCGAGGCTTCCGGGTATCGGAGATCGCTACCGCGATCACCTTTGTCACGGACACGATATACTGTTCGCGCTTGAGCGCAGACACCGCTTTCTCCGCGTCGTTCACAATCAGCCTTAAAATACCGAAGTCCTTGGTGTCGGCTATGGACATGGCGCGGATATCGATCCCCTCATCCGCAAGAACCGCCGTGATTTCCGCAAGTTTGCCCGCCTTGTTCTCCACAAATACCGATAGTTGATCGATCGTCATACCTGTACCCTCCTTTTCAATCATGCAGTTTCCGTTTATCAATGACCCTGACGGCCTTGCCGGTGGAACGCTCAATGGATTTTGGCTCGACGAGCGTTACTTTTGCGGCGAGTCCGAGCAGGGATTTCAGGGCTTCCGTCAGATCGTTCTCCCAGGCTGAAATGCTGCGCACCGTATCGGAGAACATGGCGGGCGTCATCTCTACGACGACTTCCAGCGTATCGTGACTGCCGACGCGGTCCACGATAATCTGGTAGTTCGGCGAGAAGCCACGCTCCAGCAGCACCGTTTCGATCTGCGACGGGGAATACGTTGACGCCGCGAATGATGAGCATATCATCCGTCCGGCCGCGGGGCTTGGACATCCTGGCAAAGGTCCGGCCGCATGGGCAGGGATCGTACGTGATCACGCCGATGTCACGCGTCCGGTACCGGATCAGCGGGAACGCCTCTTTCGTAATGCAGGTAAAGACGAGCTCGCCCTGCTGACCGGGGCCGGGGTTCGCCGGTCTCCGGGTCGATCACTTCGAGAATGAAGTGGTCCTCGTTGATATGCATGCCGTTTTGTTCGCTGCACTCGTATGCGACGCCGGGGCCCATGATCTCGGTCAGGCCGTAGATATCGTAGGCCTTGATGCCAAGCTTGCGCTGGATTTCCTGGCGCATCTGCTCCGTCCACGGTTCGGCGCCGAAAATGCCGGCCTTGAGGCTGATTTCCAGAGAGCGGAACGCCCATGGCCTCCAGTGTTTCGCCGATGTACATTGCATAGGAGGGCGTACAGCACAGAATTGTGGACGAAATCGCGCAGGATCGTGATCTGGCGCTGGGTGTTGCCGCTCGAAACGGGTATGGTCGTCGCGCCGATTTTATGCGCGCCGCCGTGCAGGCCCAACCCGCCGGTAAACAGGCCGTAGCCGTAGGAGACGTGGACAAAGTCCTTCGGGCCGCCGCCTGCGGCCACGAGCTGGCGGGCGCAGATGTCCTCCCATATTTCCAGGTCGTGCTGCGTATAGCCAGCGACCACCTGCTTCCCGGTTGTGCCGCTCGAGGCCTGGATACGCACAACCTGTTCCATGGGGACGGCCATCATGCCGTACGGATAGGTGTCGCGCAGGTCGCTTTTATAGGTGAACAGGGAGCTTGTAAAGATCGTCCACCGAACGGATATCCTCCGGCGTTACGCCCTTTTCCTCCATGAGCGCACGGTAGTACGGGACGTTGTCGTGAACGTGCTTTTTACCGTTTTACCAGGCGCTCGCTCTGCCACTGGCGCGAAGCGAACGCGGTGCGGTCTCAATCTCTTCCTGAAAATAACGTGCCATTGAATCTACCCCTTTCTACACTGCTCGCGTCCCCGGTCAGGCAAGCTGCATTCCCAGCAAGGCCTTCTGGTTCAGAGCCAGGAATTTTTCGGGGACAACGCGTTTCAGTGCTTTCTGCCATTCGTCCTCCGGGACGTCAAAGTACCGGGCAAGCCTGCCCATCAGCACGATGTTGATGGCCTTGGCGCTGCCGGCCTGTTCGGCGATCTCCAGCGCGTCGACAGCGTCGACCTGCAGGCCCAGAGAACGGAGTTTCGCTATGATATCCGACGGATAAGAAGCCGCGCCCGTGATGACGGGCATGGGATCGATCTGCTGGGTGTTGACGATGATGCGGCCGCCGGGCCTGAGAAACTCCGCCCAGCGCGCGGCCTCAAGCAGTTCGAACGGATGATGAAATCGGCCTCGCCCTTATCGATGACCGGGGAGTACACCTTGTCGCCGTAGCGGACATATGTGACAACGGAGCCGCCGCGCTGGCTCATGCCGTGTACTTCGGATACTTTTTACGTCATACCCCTGCTCCATAAGCAGGTTGCCGAAACAGTTTGCTGGCGAGCAGCGAACCCCTGGCCGCCCACGCCTACGATCATTACATTTTTCGTTTCCATTTCACGCATCCCCTTTCAGCGCGCCGAAAGCGCACAGGCTCTGGCACAGGCCGCAGCCGACGCACAGCGTCGTGTCCACATGACGCCTTCCCGCTTTCATGCTGATGGCGGGACAGCCCAGGCGCATACAGGCTTTGCAGCTCCGGCAGGCTGCGTCTCTGTCCACGCGCAGGGGCGCTTTGTGCTTTATATTTAAGCAGCGCGCACGGACGGCGGGAAATGATGACAGACGGCTCGTCGACGGCGAGCTCCTCTTTTACCGCCGTCTCGCAGGCCTTGATATCGTACGGATCGACGACACGGACGCGCCGGATGCCAAGGGGCATGGCACAGAGCTTCCAGGTCAATTTTGGCTGCGGGGTCGCCCTTGATATTATGTAGCCGGTGGTGGGATTTTGCTGGTGGCCTGTCATCCCGGTAATGGAATTGTCGAGGATGATCACAGTGGAGTTCGACGCGTTATAGGCCACGCCGGCAAGCCCCGTCATGCCGGAATGCATGAAGGTGGAGTCGCCGATGACGGCGACCGACGCGCGCTGGTTTTCGCCGTCGGCCTTGTTGAAGCCATGCAGGCCGGAAATGGACGCGCCCATGCACAGCGTCGCATCCATGGCCGCAAGCGGCGGCTGCGCGCCCAGGGTGTAGCAGCCAATATCGCCCATGACATGGACTTTCAGTTTGTTCAGAACATAGAATATGCCGCGGTGCGGACATCCGGCGCACATGACCGGCGGGCGCATGGGCAGGGGCTTCCTCCAGCTTTTCGCCCGTATGCGGCGCTTTTGCCAAGGGCTGCCGCTATGACGTTCTGCGAAAACTCCCCGATCGGGGGAAGATGTTTTTCCGTCCAAGGCCCAGGGCTGCAGTGACGCTCGATAATCCCGTCCAGCTCCTCGATGACGACCACGCGGCTGACGCTCGCCGCAAAATCCAGAATGAAGCTTCCTGGGCAGCGGGTTTACAAGGCCGAGCTTCAAAACGTCGGCGCGTCGCCGAACACTTCCTTGACATACTGGTAGCAGGTGCTGGACGTGATGATTCCGATAGAGCCGTCGCCTTTTTCCACACGGTTGAGCGGCGTGGTCTCCGCGTATTCGGAAAGCGCCTCCATCGCTCTTCCACTACGGGATGGCGGAGCTTGGCATAGCCCGGCATCATGATATATTTCGGGCCGTTCTTCTCATAGGGTTTTGTGCGGCTGCACGGTACGCGCAGACGTTTCCACAATGCTCTGGGGTGCGCGATACGCGTGCACATTTTCAGCAGTACGGGCGTGTCGAACTTCTCCGACAGCTCGTAGGCCGCCTTTACGAACGCGAGGGCCTCCGCAGAGTCCGCGGGTTCGAGCATGGGCAGCTTTGCGGCGACCGCGTAATGGCGCGAGTCCTGTTCGTTCTGCGAGGAGTGCATTCCCCGGGTCGTCCGCAACCGCGATTACCAGCCCGCCGCCGACGCCCGTATAGGACATGGTGAACAGCGGGTCCGCTGCTACGTTGAGGCCGACGTGCTTCATGCAGCAGAAGCTGCGCCTGCCCGCAAGCGACGCGCCGAACGCGACTTCCATCGCGACTTTTTCATTGGGCGCCCATTCGCAGTAGATATCGTCGTACGCGGCGGCGCATTCCGCGATTTCCGTGCTGGGTGTGCCGGGATAGGCGGACAGCACTTCACAGCCCGATTCATACAAGCCTCTGGCAACCGCGCGGTTGCCGAGCATAAGTTTCTCATGGCAATCCTTCCTTCTTATATCTGACCTTCTCGCAAATCTACAATGCGTTTGGCTTTGCCCTCATACCGTTCCAGCGAACGAGGCTGGACCAGCGTGACTTTCGCGTCTATCCCCAGGACGCTGCGCAGACGGTTGACAGCGGAATTGCGCAGTTCGTCCAGCGCGGCATAGTTCTCGAGCAGGCGCTCGTCGGTCAGTTCAAATTTAACCTCGAGGTGATCGGTGTAATTCTTGCGGGTGAGCACAAGCTGATAGTGCGGCGAAACCCCGGCAATATTGGCCATGACGCTCTCTATCTGGGAGGGGAACACGTTCACGCCGCGGATTTTCAGCATATCGTCGCTGCGGCCCTTGACCTTGTCCATCCGGGCATGAGTACGGCCGCAGGCGCAGGGCTCGTAGTTGATGCGCGTGATATCTTTCGTACGGTAGCGAAGCAGCGGAATGCCCTGCTTGGTAAGGGTTGTGATGACGAGTTCGCCCGTCTCCCCCCGCTCCAGCACTTCGCCCGTTTCACTGTTGATAATTTCGGGCAAAAAGTGGTCCTCCGCGAAATGCAGGCCGTCGCGCTTTTCGCACTCGCCGGAGACGCCCGGTCCCATAAGCTCGCTCATGCCGTAGTTGTCCGTGGAAAACAGCCCGAAGCCGCGCTCTATGCTCTGGCGAAGTTCCGGCGTGCAGCCCTCCGAACCGAACAGGCCGATACGCAGGTTCAGCTCGTCGTTGGATATGCCCATATCATGCGCCACCTCGCTCATATACATGGCGTAGGACGGGGTGCTGATGAGCACCGTGCTGCCGAAATCCTTCAGGATCATCGCCTGTTTCTGCGTGTTCCCGCTCGAAACGGGTATGACGGCGCAGCCGAGCTTTTCCAGGCCGTAGTGCAGGCCAAGGGCGCCGGTGAACAGCCCGTAGCCAAAGGAGATCTGCGCGATGTCGTCGCCGTTTACGCCGACTGCGGCCGCCAGACGGGCGACGCAATCGCTCCATGTATTGATATCCTCGCGCGTATAGCCGACGACGGTCGGCTTGCCGGTTGTGCCGCTCGACGCGTGGATACGGACGATATCGCGCATGGGAACAGCGAACAGGCCGTAGGGGTAATTGTCCCGCACGTCCGCCTTTGTCGTATAGGGTATGTACTGCACATCGGACAGCGATTTTATTTTATCCGCCGTCACGCCCGCATTGCTGAGGACGCGGTGGTAGTACGGTACGTTTCTGTCGCAGTAGTCGACGATGTGTTTAAGCCGCTCGAGCTGCAGAGCCTCCAGCTCTCTGCGCGGCATCGTCTCCAGCTCCTTTTGAAAAACAATCCTCTTCCCTCTTTCGACCTTTTGTTACAAAATAGTATATCACAGTTTTCTGATATTGTCATGTGAAATTCATGCTAACTCATATTTTCTCAATCTCTACGTCCTCGGAAAGGGCGATCTTGGAGGGAACTGTGACCTGCGTCTGATAACAGGAGAACACGCGCTCGATATAATCGGGTCGGGCCGCTTTGTCAGCAGGCTCACCAGTGGGACCAGCACCAGGCCCGCGAGCATTACAAAGGCGCCGGCGTTGATGGGCGAACGCAGGACGGCGGGAAAATAGCCGCCGAAAAAGACGTTGAAAGCATGACCGCGACGCTGAAGCCAAAGCAGGTCCACACCGCGTACTTATTGGCGCGTTTCCAGTACAGGCCGTACAGGAACGGGGCGAGGAATGCGCCCGCAAGCGCGCCCCAGGAAATGCCCATCATCTGCGCGATAAAGGTGATGGAGGAATTGTGCTGCACGATGGCGATGACGACCGAGATGGCGATGAACACAACGATCAGGACGCGGATGACAAGCAAACGCTTTTTCTCGCTTGAACGGCGCATAAAGGTCTCGCCGAAAAAGTCGAGCGTAAGCGTTGAGGAGGACGCGAGCACAAAGAGATGAAAGGGTCGACATGGATGCGGACAGGACGAGGATGATGACGACGCCGATCAGGATATCGGGCAGATTTTGCAGCATGGTGGGCACGATGGAATCGTAAACCGGCGTGGTTGTGCCGGCAATATACTCGATCTTATCCCCAAACAGGCGGCCGAACCCGCCCAGAAAATAGCAGCCGCCCGCGACGACGAGCGCGAACACGGTGGAGATGACCGTACCGGACTGAATTGCCTTTTCGCTTTTGATGGCGTAGAACTTCTGCACCATCTGGGGAAGCCCCAGGTGCCCAGGGAGGTGAGCAGGACGACGCCGAGCAGGTCGAGCGGCGCGGGCCCGAAAGAACGAGGAAAACACGCCGTTTGCGTCCCCGGCGGCGCCGGGCACGTCCGCAAGATTGCTGAGCGCCTGCATGAACCCGCCCTGGCCGCTGAGAACGGCGATGATGACGGCGATGATGCCGAAGATCATGATAATGCCCTGGATAAAGTCGTTGACAGCGGTCGCCATATAGCCGCCGGCGACGACGTATACGCCCGTGAGCACCGCCATCACAATCACGCAGACGGAATAGTCGACGTTAAACGCCATGCTGAACAGGCGGGAAAGCCCGTTATACAGGGACGCTGTATACGGGATGAGGAATATGAACGTAATGGCGGAGGCCGCAATTTTGAGCGCTCTGCTGTTATAGCGGCGGCCGAAGAACTCCGGCATGGTCGCGCTGGACAGGTGCTGGCTCATAATCCGGGTCCGGCGGCCCAGAATCACCCATGCGAGCAGAGAACCGATCAGCGCGTTGCCGATTCCGATCCAGGTGGACGCGATGCCGAATCGCCACCCGAACTGGCCCGCATAGCCGACAAAGATAACTGCGGAAAAATAAGAAGTGCCGTAGGCAAACGCCGTAAGCCACGGGCCGACGTTGCGGCCGCCGAGCACAAAAACCGTGCGTGTCCGCCGCCGTGCGGCACAGAAAGCCCACGGTAAGCATAATCCCGAAGAATACCAGCAGAAATACTATCTTGATCCCCATCATCCACATTCCGTTTCTTTATGTAATTTTTTAGTATACAACATGAAACTTTATCGCGGCATCCGGTAAGGTCCGGCGATAAAGTTTTCATTTATCATATCAAATCAGATACGGCGCGTCAATAGCGAACGCGCCGTATTGGCCAAAAACATGTATTTTTGAAGCGCAGAAATGCGGAGGTGATTCCTCCGCACAAGTTTGTTTGCAGCCTTATAAAAAGATTTCCGAGCAGAAGCAGCGACGCCGGGCAGTCCAAAAGCACGGACGTGCCGATGGACAACAGCGTATACCCAGCCCGACGCCCGTTATCCCGGCCGTGAGGTTAATAACAACGAGCGCGGCAACGCCGCTCACGCTGCTCAGTACGATATGCTTTTTCCTGGCCATCAGGCGGCCGATCACACAGACGAGCAGTACGGCGAGCACAACGCCGCCCGCATAAATGAATACCTCTTTCATGTTCTGTTCCCCCCCTCTTGCCTTTTACTCCCGGCGGCGGACCGCAGACGCATGTCCCCATCCCATATATGGCGGGGGATGAAAATATTCATGCAGGCCCGGAAACATGGACGGATTCGGACATATTCCAGCTCTGGTTTTTATATAGATATATTGTAGCTATGAGAAAAGGGGCGGTACTATGTTCGTTGTTACCATGAAACTCAACAGGCAGATGTTTTTCGTTTGCTGCGCCATGATTTTGGCGCTGCTCGGCATCACCATTTCCGCCGCCGTGTCCAGGCCCGCGGCTGTAAGCGCGGCGGCCATGATTGTAAAAGCAACGAGGACCGCATATCCTTCCTCAGCGGTTTCGGCTGGACGGTGGACAGCGAGCCCTACGAGGTCATGGAAGTTGTGATCCCCAGCGAATTCGACGAGGTGTACAAAAAGTATAACGAGCTGCAGGAGGAACAGGGGTACGACCTGCATGATTACTGCGGGAAAAGGCTCAAGCGCTGGACATACCAGATTACAAACTATCCGGGGCGTACAGACGACACGATCTTTGCAAACATTTACGTATACGTATGAAGACCAGGTCGTAGCGGGAGACGTGACCTGCACCTCGCTTATGGGCTTTATGCACGGACTCAGCTACGGCGCAGGAGCAGACGCAGGCCGGCTGAGATCATAAAGAGCATGCGTTCGCCATTCCCGCTTTTTTAATGCAGACACGATTCTGCCGCCAACCTCACCGCCTCCTGCATAAGCACTTCGCGCTTGTTCGGGATTTCTCCCGCAATCACCTTTTCCAAGAGAATATTGAGAATTTCACCGATGCGGGGACTTTGCGGCATACCGAGCGAGCAGATCTCCGCCCTTGATTTCCAGGTCCTTTCTGGAAAAACACTGCCGCTGCTCCAAAACAAGAGCCATTGCCCTGCCGAGCGCATGACAGTTTTCCCAGCCTTGACTCCCGGGTGGATTCTGCCTGCGCGCAGACGTCGGCAAGCCGCACGTCGATAAGCTGGCACATTCGGCGCTGTCCGATTCTATTGAACCATCTCCGCACTGTTTTCGGCGTGGGATCGATCACCGAATCGTGGTAAAGGATCAGCTCCAGCACTTCGTTCTTCGTTTTGTTATCAAGGCGAAGCTGGTTGAGAACCCTTCGGCAATATCCCGGCTCAGCACGGCATGACCGTAGAAATGCCCGCCGTTTTCATCCTCGGTGTAGCAGAGCGGCTTTCCAATATCGTGAAGAAGCAACGCCATATTGACTGAGGTATCTCCCCCATGATAGCTTGCTACCGCGTGTGCGATGTGTTCATAGACCGTGTACTGGTGGAAGCGATTGTTCTGCGCAAACCCAATGCACGGCGCGAGCTCCGGTATGATGAAAGCAAAGACATCGCCGAACGCAAGCAGCACGTCGAGGATTCCTTTGCCTTTGCAGCATCTTGCAAAAGCTCAGAACAAATCCGCTCTGCGGCGATGTGCTTTAGTTTGTGCTTGTTTTTGTGAATGGATGCCGCCGTCCTGCCATCGATACGAAACTGGTATGTGGAAGCAAAACGAAGCGCCCTCAAAATCCGCAGCGCATCTTCTGAAAAACGTTCGTCCGGGTTTCCCACGCAGAAATCACTTTGTTCTTCAAATCCTCTTTGCCGTGGAACGGGTCAACAAGGCCGGCCTGATTAAACGCCATTGCATTGACGGTAAAGTCTCTTCTGGACAAATCCTGATGGATACCGGGTAAACCGGACAGAATCTGGATGGCGATTGTCCGAGTAGTCCCCATCAATGCGAAAGGTGGTAACCTCAAACATACCGGAAAAAGCCCATATCTACCGTTATGGTTCCGTGCTTGATTCCAGTGTCGATGGTAGGAATATTGCGGCGTGCGAAGTGCTCTTTCATTTCTTCCGGCGTAGCGGATGTGCAAATATCCCAGTCTGCAGGCGCCAAACCGAGCAGGCTGTCCCGTACGCAGCAGCCGCCGACAACATATGCTTCATAATTCGCGTCCTGAAGGCCCTGCACGATTGCCCTGGCGCCCTGCGGCATGTCGATTATATGCATGGATAGCCCCTCCTCGCCCTCTAGGTGTTTTTTGATTTACTGCCGCCTATATCAAGCCCAACAGAATACTCCGCCAACGGTTATCAGAAATCCCCTGCAGTCTTTACGGCCAGGGGTTTCTGTGATCCACTCCGTGAATTACTCTTCTATAATCGGATAGCAGGTGAAGTATTCCTTATCGATTGCGTAATAAGGCACGAATTTGAAACGATCGACGCTGTAATGCATCGGGCTTTCCTCCTGCAGGCTCTGGAGCATTTTTCGGGTGACATGTTGATTCTCGGGATTGTCGGCTCAATGGTAAGGCGGTTCCGCAGAGGCAATACCTCCTCCCGCTCAACCTGAGTCAACGCCATCAGCATCGGCCCGCAAAGCATTGCATAGCGGTCGCTGTTATCCCTGGGCTGGTCGTCGCCCGTGTATTTGATAAGCCTCGGCGATACATCAAACTCAAAGGTAAGAATATCCTGCTCCTGCCAAACCCGCTTCAGGTCACAATAGCTGCCGGGCTTGCCTTCCGCCTGCTTTTCACCGTTTATGAGAATGTCAACCGCTTTTGTCTGCCATTCAGGGATACGGATACGCAGGGTTTTCTCCTCCGCCGATTTCGGGGTCACGGCAAGTTCCACCCTGCCGCTGTAGGGAAAATCAGTTTTCATGGAAATATCCATGTTGTCGCCGGTATAATCGGAAGCGATGTAAAGGTTCACAAAAACGCCCTGTTCATCGGCGCTGTAAATATAGGACGGCACGGTGGGGATAAACATCGTAGCCGCGACCTCACAGCAGTTGTTCCAGTTTCTGCCCCATTCCTTTTTCGCCGTGGAAGCGCACGTGATAGCGCGTCCACCCGTCTTCGGCGGTACGGCAGGCGGCGATAGCGTTGAACAAGCTCTCTTCCAAAGCCTTGGCATACTTTTCTTCACCGGGGAATAACTGCATTAAGCGCATATTGATAAGGCACCAGAATACCGATGAACAGGTCTCTCCGTTATGGCCTGTTGTGATATAGTAAGAGCCGGGCGGGTAAGGTCCATCAACCTCGCAGATTGCGGCTGTGCCGCCGATATGTATATAGTATTTGCGCCAAATTTCGTAGCCGCCCATCAATGCATCCAAATACTTCTGCTCGCCGGTTGCCCTGTATTCGTCCGCAAGGGCTTCGATTATGAGCAGCGCATAGCAATGCGGCTGATGCCCAGGGTAATGAACCACCGCAAGGGGAGTTTTCGTCGGCAAGGGGTTTTGAGCAGGTAATCCTGGTCAAAATACTTCTGCACGGTGAGCATATCGCCGTCCACGCCTGCTTCACTGTTTGCCATCAGGGGCAAGCCGGGATAGGCATTGGTGGAGTTTGTACCGCACACCATGTGGGACAGATGCTGCGGCTGGTTTTCCAGCCAATTATACATTTTTCCGCACGCCGCGCAAGCCGTCCCGATTGCCGGCGTTGTGGGCATCAGCATGGCGCGTGTCCAGAAAACTCTGTCATAATTCTTGCGCTCGCTGAAAGGGGTAACATCATCGTCAAAGGACTCGGCTTCAGGGTAATAATTGAAGTAGCCGTCATCCCGCATGCGGGCGGTTATATCCGCCATAATCTTTTCGCCGATGGCACGGAGTTCCGCATCTTCCTCCCATAAAGAAAGTTATACGCGCCCGCAAGGAGCCGCGCTTCGTTGGAGGCGGGCAAAAAGTGCGACCAGCCGGGCCCCACAACGCCGCCGTATATTTCGTCCGCCCGTCGTCATCGCAGTAAAGGGCACGCTGAAATCATACTTGATAATTTTATTATTGTCCGCCATCATTTTGGTGAAAATCCTGTCCCTGATTTTCACGCCGCCCTGCGGGAAGGTCGCTTTGTATGCAACTTTTTCCAGGTCTTCGGGTCAGAGGTTTTCTTAACGCCCCGGGCGATTTCGTCATACTCCCTGAGCTTTAAATCGCGCATATGCTCGGCGTAATTTACAAGGGCGTCCGCTTCAAAGGACCAAACCTCCAGCACGGCATTCGGGCGCTCCTTCACCTTTTCGGAAACCACGGTGATTTCGTGAATTTTGTCGCCGGATATATCCGTTTTTTTCAAAAAGCATTTGCTTCAGGTTTTCGCTGTTTTCGGTATTGACGGTAGCCTGATACGCGCCGTCAACATATATCCTGGCCATGCCGCCGTCGGGTCTTGTATTGAAATAAACGCGCACGGAATTGCCGGTGAAGGTAAATATACACCTGCTGTATTGGATAGAGGTGTATCTTCTGGTTCCGTCATAAACCCAGTTGCCGAAATACTGGATTCCGCTGTGTGCCGCCGCATAAGTTTTAGACATAATTGTTCCTCCTGTTTTATCCGCATTCAGTTAAAAAAGTATCAGTTCGCTTGTCAGAGATGCATCGCTGTGGAGTTTTAAGCCCTCGTACTTCAATATTCTGCCATTGCAGACAAACTCCTCATTTGTATTGTCCAGATGCACAAGGTAATTCTTCGATGCATCAATGCCCTTAAAGCGGGCGTTGATTTCCATATCCGCGCTGTCCGCAAGGCGGAATATCCCGAGCATCGCCCTGGAGGAATCTTTTGCCGCAAGCTCCAATATGCCTATGCCGCGGCTGTCCTCGCCGTCAGCAGCGGGTGTATGGTGGTAGATTTCGGATTCTTCTATGAATGTACGCACAAAATGATTGTACAAATCCAAAAAGTGCTTAAACCTTTCCTGCATGACGGGATTTTCTGTTGCGGAAAGGGGCGTGCCGCAGCCGTGGCCGTGATGTGCTGTCGGGCGGACAAAGAGCATCTGCCTGATTTGAAAATCCAGATCCGCCATGGTATGGGCGTCCATTGTTGTGGTAAGCCGGTCTATCCGCTCGGGCGGCAGACACATCGTCATACCGTTGGTTATATCAAAACTGCGCGGAGAAACGGGGTTGTCGGTTATCCAGGTATGGCAGAAGTATTTCACCGCGCCCAGATCTGTTCTGCCGCCGCCGGATGCGCAGTTTTCAAATACAACATCAGGAAAGCGCCTGCGCAGACGTTCATACATGGCCTGGAAACGTTCATTGTAGCGCCAATCCCAGTTTTCAAAATAGCCGTCACGCATATTGCCCGAATATGGCACATCGTATATATGGTTTGAAATCCAGGCGGAACATATCCACCTTTGTATATTCTATCATCTTAATTATATTATTTTCAACCCAGGCATACGATTTATCCTTTGCCAAATCCACAATGCCGCCGACACCCTTTTGGGGAAAGCCGCCGTTATTCTTCTGGTTGTAGCCCATGGCAACAAGACCGGCGCTTTCCTTGGCCGTATTGAAAGAGAGCCGATTCTTTCCGGCTCCATCCAAAAAGCCAAAAAGCAAGCCCTTCTCGTGACAGTAATCGCGCAGTTCACCTATGCCGTTGGGATAACGGATGTATCCACCTTCAATCGCCGACACTGGACAGCGCGCGGGTACTGTCAATCGGATAATACCAGTTCGCATCAATATAAAATATATCATAGCCCATTTCCGCGGCTCTGTCCACACATATTTTGTCCTCTTCAATATTTCCGTGGCCCGCGGTTTCAACCCAGCATCCCCTGTCTCTTGCCCGCGGGTACATTACGCTGTTGCGGATGAAGGAGTGCATCCGTTAACTGCTTTGTCAAGATCCCCGTTTACCATGCCCATGATAAGCATCGGGGGTTTTATGGTTTCTGGTACAATCACTCTCAATGGGTCGAGGCCTCGATTTTGGCGGAAAACGCAAGACAGCAGTCATCCTGTATTGTTGAGGTTCCCAGCTTCTCGGAGTTTACATCGAAGCTGAAGCGGTAGCCGCCGCTGTATGCCAGTTGACCGATAAAGGTTGTGCCCTTGGCCCCTGTTTTCCAGAACAAAAACGGATGCCTGTATCTCGCTCTCGTATATCTTGCGCCGAAAGACAGACAGTCCATCGGCAGATCGTGCCAGCGGAACATACCCTCGTGCATGTGGACAGTATGCTTAAAATAGCCCAAACGGTATGGGCTTTCCTTTGTTTGGTCAGTTATATGATTTTTCCAGCGTTTCGTGGTTTCCAGTCCGCCGCAGAGAATATGCATCTCGCCCAATGCCGCCGCTGTTTCTCCCGTGTTTTTTTCAATTTCGAGCCAGCGCGACAGGACCGGCGAGCCGTCCAGCAGCGTACACAGTAACCTTTACGGGAATAAAGCCGTGCTTTAAGATGATTCTAACGGTGAGACTTTTTTCGCTCTGCTCTTTTTATTTCCTCGCAAACAAAATGGCTCATGATTGACTGCCCATTTATATCAAATTTAAAGGCAAAGCTTTCGGCAAAGTCCGCTGCCGTAAGGATTTGCGGATTATCCCCAAGAATCATGGGGAAACGGCATATACCCCCGCGCCGTTCCAGCCCAAGGCGGTGAATATCCCGTCACGCAGGCCCTCGGTATAGGTTGTTAATCCGGTGCGGTAGGTTACCGTCAGGTTTTCGCCCTCGGATATATAAACATCATAAAATTTCTCTTTCAATTGAAATCCTCCGGGTATGTTTTGTTTTATATGTATGAATACAGTAAAGCAACAAAATATGAAATATTTCTGTTCTCTGACAAGGCAGTACGGAAAATCCGTACTGCCCGCCGCTCACGCTTTAGTCGCGCATTCTTTGATTTGCACCCGCTTACGCTTTTGGCGCGTATTCTATGATTTTTTGCATCCTGAAGGCTGTCGATATGAATCGTGATACCGCTTGTCATAAGCTGATAACCGGTCAGTTCGATGCAATCGCCCGTATCTATATCGGTGAGCACATAAACAGTGTCCTTTTCAGGCCGCTTAAATAGCAAAGCTGACTTGTCTGTGTTGAGCCCTGGCGCTTAAACATCTGAATAATACCTGTGTTTTCATCCCGCAAATGCCACTGCCAGCCCATCCATTTTTCAGCCGTATCCGACCATTCGGTAAGCGGATAATAGTCACCTAAGAAGTAGGGGCTGTACTCACGTGCTCCTCCATGACATCTTTGACGGATGCAATAAGCGCTTGTCTCCGCTCTCAATATTATACACAAAGTTGGTACACTGCATAAAAATTGGAGCGGCTTACATATTTCATGGCAGCCGAACCGGGCTTCAACGGTGGATTGTCCCGAATAAGGAGCAAACATATTGATGCCATAGGTTTGGCACTGCGTAACAATGGGATCGTTGCATTTATCGTCACGCCACAAGGGGATAGGATCGGGCCTGGGTTTCAAAAGGTCAAGGCGCTTACCGCCAGATGCGCAGGAATCGATCATTACGCCGCATTCCTCAATAAGAAAATCATAATACCTGTAGTAGTTTACGATGTATTTATTCTCGGTTATACCCGTACGGTTTTCGCCCTCAGTTTCGGCGTCTCTGATTTTCCAGTAGGGCAAAAGGTCAAAATTGCAGTCCTGACGGTACCAGTCAATGCCGTTTTCCTCCAATGAGTTTTATGAAATTGCAAAGATAGTCCAAAACCTCGTCATTGGCCAAATCTATACAGCTCTGTGCGTCGTCATATATGAGCCAGCCCTTATCCATAAACTCTTTATTCCAGGCGGTGTAACTGGAAACACGTTCGGGCTCATACCAAAAGCACGGTTTTATCCCGTATTCGTGCGCCACATCCGATATTCCCTTTAGGACGCGCCGAAGCGCTCCGGGTCGGGCGTCAATTCCCTACGCTTGACCACCAATTGCCTCCGAAAAGCCTCGCTCCAGCCGGCATCCATCTGCCAGGAATCAAGGGGCAGTTTGTTTGCAACACGAAAGCTTTATGCCGATTACCTGGTTGTCGGTGGTAGCATCCTCCAAAGATTTGTTACATAAACATTGTTATTCATTTGCCGGCGGGTTTCCAGGTTGTGCCATCCTCTTTCGGCTGAATGTAGTTATAGAGGAAGTGCGTCCAGATATTCTGGGCACGGGTAATATCCTTTTTCCCAGAAAAGCAATGTCATTCTTGCACTGCGTACAGACTCGCCAGGCTTTAAATAAGTTTCCAGAAATTCCTGACGCGTATCTATTGCAACGCCGTTTTCGGTTTGGGTCAGACTGGATTTCCATTGCCCCGTCCAGCCGACCGAGAAGAATATACCTTCCTTTCCCCAGGACGCCTCCTCATTTTCCCAGTACACATTATAGTACGGCGCCCAGCGCACTCGGCCTGCCGTTAGACGCATTGAACTCGATTGCGCGCCATCGGTAAAATGCCGCACCTCGGGCTTAAAGGAGACTGTGGCATCTCTGCCGCCACCCCAGCCGAGCACGTCATATATATCGTTTTCTGCATTGCCGATTGTTGCCTTATAGCCGGAAAAAGTCGGTGATAATGCCGCTGTTTGCATCACCTGTATTTTCTATCCAGACTGTCCATTCGCAAACGGGTGCCACCTTATACAGCACGGCTTTTATGGATACTTCAATACCTCGCCAGGCTTTTGTAGGTTACTTCCCATTCGGTCATAATATCATCGGAGGCAGCCTCTTTGACATCTTTTTGTACTCGGTAAACACCTCGGAGAAAAAATTTGCCGTCCACTGCAAAGTCAAATCCCAGAGTGTCCGCGTTTTTGCTTTCCAAAATCTGCTTTTTATATAAGCCTCTGCTTTTGCATACTCGGACTCGGTCGCTTCAACCTGTGTGGCATCTATCGCATAATCACGGTCTATGTAATAATAGGAGTCCCCTCCAGGCCCGTATTCAATGCTATATCATACTGCCCTGCCTCCATAGGATGCTGCGCGCATCCGGCAAACAGGGGCAGCAGTACGCATACAAGCAGAAAGGCTGAAATGAATCTTTTCTTTTCATATTAACCACCGTTTATTTTTTTCAGCTTGCCTGTTTTAACTGCCAAAACCACGACAGCAGCCAAAAGAATTACGCAAGCACCTGCGAGAGCGTATATTACAGGCATAACCCACTTGGGCATGACGACCTGAGGAAGTGCGGTTTCAACAAAGCTCAGGGAACCGCCGCCGTTGTTATTGGGAGTATTCTCCCTCCTGCGGAAGATTCGGATTGTGAAGTTTCACCGGCAGGCGTTTCTTCGCCAGGATCAATATTCAGCTCGTAGACAACCTCGATATCGGTAACAACATACGCACTTCCGTAGCTGGCAAGCGTGGTATTGCCGGCAAGCGTTTCCGTTCCGTCAACCGTTTTTACGGGTGGCGCGCCAAATTCAGATGGTCCAAAACAAAGGCAATCTTCTGGCCGGCGGCTTCTGCCTCTGATGCTTTCACGGCGAGGTCAACGCCGGTTGCAATATAGGTGATGGATTTTTTATCGTCGCTTACACCGCCGAAATCGAGGGGATTCCGCACACTCTCCTCCACTACACCCGCGGCATCCGCAAGATACCAGGCCGCCCAAGCGGAGTCTGTGCCTGCATCGTTTATCGGATTCATTTCCTTATTGAAGTATACCGTAAATGTGCTTATATCGGTTATCTCAACCTTTTCTACTGTGAGAGTATCTTCTGCACCTGCGGCTATGGAGAGTACACCTGCCGAAAACAGGGTGAGGAGCGCGAGAAATATTGCTGTAATTTTCTTCATTTCTATTACCTCATCAAATGAATAAGCAGGGGTGCGGCTGATTACACCCCTGCGTCATGTAATCTTATGCCAAAGCTTTCTTTTTCTTCACTACGATTGCAGCGCTCAAAACAACAGGGGCTGCAATTCCCGCAATGATAAGCGCCATATTCATATCGCCTGTTGCAGGGATAGCATAAACATTATCCACAGCAATGTTTACATATACGCGGTCATACCCCCGTATCGGACGGGCAGTTGGCCACAACCCTTTCGCCTGCATCATTGACGACATTCTCAATCAGCGCATCCGAATCGCCTTTGCCGTCTTCGGTAATTTCCTCCAAACAGAATACGGGGTAATAATTCTTGTACTTTGCAAGCTCGCCGGTTCTGTTGAGAATGGCGGCGAGGTTGTCGGCACCTTCTATATTGCCTTCTTTTGCCAATGTCCAAACAACGCTCTTTCTGTCACGGCTTACGACTGCCGCACCGTAAAATTGCAAGGGTGTTTCGCCGTCAAAGCCCAAATTGAAGTTTCTGTCGACATAGCGAATAGAAAGGAAGCCGTAAGGCGCTACAAAGGTAACAGGTTCAGAAAACTCAACCACTATCTGTGTATCGTTAACGGCGACAGCCTTCACAATATGGGGACCTTCGGGCATAGCGGGGATTTCCAGAGGACGCAGGCCGGGATCTTCCCAGGCGGTGTTTTCAACTACGCGAACGTACGCCGCATCTGCGCCGCCCTGGGCCTTGGAATAAACCCGATTCGCCTTTAACTCTTTGTTCGCATCATTCAAAACGTTGGCAACAGTGTCATTATCATCAACGGAATCAATTTCCTCAATGCACAGCATGGGGATATAATCGCTGTACTTTGCAAGCTTGCCGTTGAAGTGAATCGCATTCAAAACATTGTTGCAGCCTGCAAGGTTGCCAGTTTCATTGATCGTCCAGGTTAATGTCATGCCGTCGCCGGACATGACGGCAGTACCGTCAAACTGTAAGGGGAGTACCGTTATCAGTCGCAAGATAGCCGAAATTATCGGTATAGCGAAGCGCTATATATGCATAGGGAGGATTCATATGGACGGGCTCGGAAAATTCAACTACTATCTGCTTTTCGTTAATGGCGGTAGCGCTTACTACTCTGAAACCATCGGTGATTGCGAAAGAGGGCTCAACATAGCCGTTCACTTTTATCACATTATCGCAAGCGTGAACCAGGCCATTTGCATAAGAGGGAGAAATTGCGTTGGGGGCAAGCGGCGTACCGTCCGCACTTTCGACGATGCCGTTGCCCTGCGCACCTAAATTATCAAATGCAAATACGAAATCGTATTTATCCTTGGCATAGGCTGCATAATCGCCCGTTCTGGTATATGCATCCCATGCTTTACCGTTGGGTGCGTCAGGGGTGCCGGAAACATAATAGGCGCCTGTGCCGGTAGACGCCATCTGGCGATAGGACGAGCCGATTCTCTCGCCTTCCAGCAAACCTGTTTCCTTATTCCGGAAATAGAATGCGCCCCACGGCTGATCTGTGAATTCCACGGCTTCACCAAAGTCCACCAATATTGTTGTTTTGCTAATAAAGGCAGCTTCCGCTATTTCCAATCCACTGGAGTTTAACTCGTATACAACCTCGATATCGGTTACGACATACGCACTTCCGTAGCTGGCAAGCGCGGTGTTGCCGGCAAGCGTTTCCGTACCGTCAACCGTTTTTACAGGAGGCGCGCCGCCACCTATCACGTCAAAGGCAAAGGCAAGCTGTTTGCCCGCGGCTTTTGCCTCCGCCGCTTTTCCGGCAAGGTCCACGCCGGCGGCAGTATAGGTAATGGATTTGTTGTCGGCGCTTACCCGCCGAATTCGAGGCCGTTTCTCACGCTCATCCACCACGCCCGCGGCATCCGCAAGATACCAGGCCGCCCAAGCGGAGTCTGTCCCTGCATCGTTTATGGGGGTTACTTCCTTGTTGAAGTATACTGTAAATGTGCTCACATCGGTAATCTCAACCTTTTCTACTGTGAGTGGTTCGTATACAACCTCGATATCGGTCACGACATACGCACTGCCGTAGCTGGCAAGCGTGGTGTTGCCGGCAAGCGTTTCCGTACCGTCAACCGTTTTACAGGAGGCGCGCCGCCACCTATCACGTCAAAGGCAAAGGCAAGCTGTTTGCCCGCGGCTTTTGCCTCCGCCGCTTTTCCGGCAAGGTCCACGCCGGCGGCAGTATAGGTAATGGATTTGTTGTCGACGCTTACTCCGCCGAATTCGAGGCCGTTTCTCACGCTCTCATCCACTACGCCCGCGGCATCCGCAAGATACCAGGCCGCCCAAGCGGAGTCTGTGCCTGTATCGTTTATTGGATTTACCTCCTTATTGAAATAGACCGTAAATGTGCTTGCGCCGGTAATCGCAACCTTTTCTATTGTGAGTGCATCGTCTGCGACTGCGGCAAAGGTGAACATTCCGATAAGCATACAAACCGCAAGTAGTGCTGCCAAAAGCTTTTTCATTTTTTTCTCTCCTTTATAGAATTTTGATTGTCATATGAACGGACTTGATTTCATTTCGTAATTAAATTATAATACCTGTAAAATGATTTCTTCTAGGTAAAAGAGGGCGAGAACCTTGCGAAAACAACCTAATAATCTCTATCACGCGGTTTATTCGGACGCTTTTCCCTATTCTTACGCAGTAAAAAGTTAATTTTGAGAAAAAACCGATGCCATTGCCTGTGAACGAAGTTACCGCCCTGCATTACCATAAATCCCTGGAACTTGGATATTGCGAAAGCGGAACAGGGATATGTTATATCGACAACGACGAATACCCCTTTGAAGCGGGAGATGTGCACATAGCATTTCCCTATCAGCCGCATCTTGCAAAGAATAATCCGGGCTGTACCAGCGAATGGTATTGGCTCAATCTTGACTGCGAAAAAATTTTTTGAAAAAGGCGGATTTACCGATAAGACCAAGGTCGAAAAATGGATGACAACTGAAATGGCGCTCTGCGGTATATTCAAGGCATGCGAGCACAAGGAAATAAACCGGCTTGTAAAATCGCTTATATTCAGCGCCTGGGATAATCCGCAGACAACGCCGTTTCACAGTGAAATTATTTGCTCATATCTCTATACACTAATGCTTACCCTGCGCAGAGAATCTATGGCAAGCCGAAATTGCCTTTGGCTAGAAATCCGAAGCTGATAGCCCTGTCGCCCGCTTTAGTGCTGATAGATGATTCGGTTCATGCCGGAGAGGTTGTGCAAACGCCTGAACTTGCAGCCGCCTGCAATTTGAGCGTAACGCATTTCCGCAGAATATTCAATGAAGTGATGGGCGTTGCCCCTAAGGAATATATAACGGACTGTTTTTAAAAAAGCCGAAAAAATGCTTATTGACGCTAATGACCGTATTTTGGATATAGCAACTTCCTGCGGGTTTATGGAGGTTTCGGGCTTTAACCGTGCTTTTTCTTCGAAGCACCAGATGTCGCCCCAGGAATTCAGAAAAAAGTATAGAAAATAAAGCAACAAGGCTTTCCTTGTTGCTTTATTTGTATGGGTATTCAATTGAGTTTGTCTTTAACCCGCCGCGCGGCGGTCAGGGCGATTTGTGATTTGTGCTTCAGCCCCTGTTTTCACGTTCCGGCGGTCAGCCCTCGTTGCAGATGGCCTCAAATTCCTCGCCGCTGATCTTCTTTTTCCAGCAGCGCCTGCGCGACTTTGTCGAGCACGGTGCGGCGGCGTTCCAGAATCTCCCTTGGCGCGAGCGGCGGCCTTGTCGATAAAGTTGCGGATTTCCTCGTCGATAGCGGCGGCGATCTGCTCGGAGTAGTTGCGCGATACGGCGAAGTCGCGGCCCAGGAACACCTCGTCCTGCCCGGACCCGAACACGACGGGGCCGAGACGGTCGCTCATGCCGTACTTCGTCACCATCTGGCGGGCGATGTTCGTTGCGCGCTCCAGGTCGTTGGACGCGCCGGTGGAGATGTCGTCCAGCGAGATCTGCTCCGCGACGCGGCCGCCGAGCAGGATGACCATGCGGTCCTGCATTTCGCCTTTGGACATATAGAACTTATCCTCCGTAGGCAGATGGAGCGTATATCCGCCGGCCATGCCGCGCGGAATGATGGAGATTTCGTGCACCTTGTCATGGTCCGGCATATCGATTGTGACGAGGGCGTGCCCCGCCTCGTGGTACGCGGTGAGCTTTGCGCTCCTTGTCGCTTATGACCTTGTTTTTCTTCTCCACGCCCATCATCACTTTAATAATGGAGCGTTCTATATCCTCCATGCTGATGCTGTGTTTGCCGTTTCGGGCTGCCAGCAGAGCCGCTTCATTGAGGACGTTCTCCAGGTCCGCGCCGGAAAAGCCGGCCGTCGTCTTGGCGATAATGTCCAGTTTCACGTCGTCGTCAAGCTTTTTATTGCGCGCGTGCAGCTTGAGAATGCCCTCTCTGCCCTTCACGTCGGCAGATTGATCACGATCTGCCTGTCGAAGCGGCCGGGGCGCAGCAGCGCGGGGTCCAGCACGTCGGGACGGTTGGTCGCCGCGATGATGATGACGCCTTCGTTTTTCGAGAAGCCGTCCATCTCCACGAGAAGCTGGTTGAGCGTCTGCTCGCGCTCGTCATGGCCGCCGCCCAGACCGGCGCCGCGCTGGCGGCCGACCGCGTCTATTTCATCGATAAAGATGATGGAGGGGGCGACTTTCTTGGCCTGGTCGAACAGGTCGCGGACACGGGAGGCGCCCACGCCAACGTACAGCTCCACAAAGTCGGAGCCGGTGATGCTGAAGAAGGAACGCGGGCTTCGCCCGCAACCGCGCGGGCGAACAGGGTTTTTGCCGTTGCCCGGCGGGCCGACGAGAATGATACCCTTTGTGAATACGCGCTCCGAGTTCGGTGAATTTCTGGGGTTCTTGAGGAATTCGACGATTTCAGCCAGTTCCTCTTTTTCCTCCTCCGCGCCGGCGACATCGTCAAACGTGACGCGGTTCTTATCGTCCGCATTCGTTTTCGTGCGAGCTTTGGTAAAGGAGGCGGCCTTGCCGGTGCCCGCGCCGCCCATCTGGTTGAACATCACATAGAAAATGCCGCCCATGATTACAAGTATGATGACATACGGCAGGATGCTCTGCCACCATGGGATTCCGGCTTCGGGCATAATGTCGTACTTCTCGATCGTCTTGTTCTCAAACTGTTCGGCGATCGTGTCGCCCGCGTCCAGGATGAACAGCTCTACGCTGTAGAGCTTGAACTCCTTTTTCAGCTCGTTTTTATTTTTTACTGGGTGGTCCGGGTCTTCCTTCAATGTATAGGAAAGGTTGTTGCCCTCAATTACGAAGTCATTGACCATCCCTTCCCGAAAATGGGTAAGGACGGTGGAATATGTGAGTTTTCCTGACTTGTACCGGAATCAAACAGGAAACTTGCCAGCAATATCAGAATCAATACGCCGACAAAAAACCATATGCTTCCGCCGTTCTTTTTTTTCAAGTTACTTATCCTCCTTTGTCCCATCCGACTGCATATATACTTCCCTTTAATATCCCGACAAAGGGCAGGTGGCGATACCGCTCGTCATAGTCTAACCCATAGCCGACGACAAATTCATCCGGTATCTCAAAGCCCTCGTAATCCAGCTGTACGGGAATTTTACGGCGGTCCGGCTTGTTCAGCAGCGCGCAGAGCTTAAGAGACGCGGGATGGCGCTGCTTGAGCAGGTCAATGACATGGCTGAGCGTCTGCCGCTGTCAGGATGTCCTCCACCAGCAGCACGTCCTTGCCCGAAATATCCACGTCCATGTCCTTTATAATTTTTGGCGGAGCCGGTCGTCTGCGTACCGGCGCCGTAGCTGGATACATACATAAAATCGATTGAAAGCGGCAGATCAATGTGCCGGATCAGGTCGGACATGAAAATGCACGAACCTTTCAGGATGCTCACAAGCAGCAAATCCCTGCCCTGATAGTCTTCCGTAATCCGTTTTCCCAGCTCTTTATCTTCTCCAAAAGCTGCTGTTCCGATACGAGAATCCGCCCAATGCTATCCTTCATTTGAAATCTCCTTTATATATATGTTCAGATATTGCTTTGTCGTGTTATCGGGCCGGCAGTCCGCCGACGGGCCGACGCCCATGATCCAGGCGACGCGCTCCCCGCAGTCAGCAGAGGATTTATGCCGCGCGCCGGCAGAGGCAGCTTTGCGGTCGGTGTACAGACGGCGCACGGGCTTGGAGCCCACGCCGGGGATGGAGAACCGGTCGCCGCTGCGCATGGAGCGGATCGTGAGCGGGCCGGAAAGTTTCGCATAATCGAGCGCGTTGCGGGGATCGGCGTGCCGACGATCTTCCAGCCGCAGCGATATGCGCCACGCGCCGGCGAGGCACGATGCGCCGGGCTGCACCCAAAACCGGTTCCAATGGGGCCGCAGGCTGGGACTTGTCCAGACATAAAGCGCGCCGTAGCGCAGTTCGCCGAATATATCGCCGCTCAGTTGGGTGCGGCTGCCGGTTTGTCCCGACTGTAAAAGCGCGTCCAGAGTATGCATATGCGCCTGATCGTATGTTATGCCCGTTCGTTCCAAAAGAAACTGTTTGAGGACGCGATAGCGGATGGGCCGGGGCTGGGCTTTGAGTGCGGACACCAGCAGGGCGTCCCCTTTTTCGGCTTCACGGTACACGTCATCAGCCACCGGTCCAGCACGGCGGCGTCCGCCGCCAGCAGTTCGCACATGCGGCTGATATGCTCCAGCGCCCTGGGGTTGATCCGGCAAAGCTCCGGCACAACGGCGTGACGGATACGGTTGCGGGAATAGGCCAGGTCTGCGTTGGAGGCGTCCGTCCTGTAGGACTGGCCGGCCTCGCGCAGATATTGCTCAATCTCCGCGCGCTGCAGGCAGAGCAGCGGCCGGATCACTGCGCCGCGCACAGGGCGATGCCCTGCATGCCCTGCGCGCCCGCGCCGCGCGACATATGGAACAGCACGGTTTCGGCGTTGTCGTTCATGGTGTGCGCCGTGGCGATCCGCGCGGCGGGAAAACCCGCGGCCGTTCGCTGTAAAAAGGCGTACCGGACCTCCCGCGCCGACGATTCCAGGTTGCCGCCGAGCGCGCGCACATCCCGCTTCTCGCTGAAAAACGGAATTTGAAACTGCAAACACAGTTCGCGGACAAAGGCCTCGTCCGCATCGGAGTCGACGCCCCGGAGGGAATGGTTGAAAATGCGCGCAGACAAGCGCACGCCCGCGCCGCGCGCACAAGTCTTTAACATGCGCAGCATTGCGGTGGAGTCCGCGCCGCCGGACACCGCCGCGACGACTGTATCGCAGCCGTCCAGCATCCGGTGGCGGTCCATGTATTGTTCAACTTTACACGGGAGCGTCATAGCGCTTCTCCAGAGATGAAAACTTGGTGTACCTGCCGCTCCACTCCACTTCGACCGTGCCGGTTTCGCCATGGCGGTTTTTGCCGACCACGATCTTCATGATGTTCTGCCGTTCCGGTTCGCCTGTGGCCATCGCGTCGTTCACAAGGAACAGGACGGAGTCGGCGTCCCCTGCTCGATCGAGCCGGACTCGCGCAGGTCGGAAAGCTGGGGGCGGCCGTCCTTTCGGTCCTCCGTCTTTCGGGCAAGCTGGGGAAAGCACGATGAGCGGCACGTTCAGTTCCTTCGCCATAATCTTCAAAGCGCGGGTCATCTCGCTGACCTCCTGCACGCGGTTTTCAATGCGGCGGCCGGAGGACATAAGCTGCAAATAGTCCACAATGACGAGGCCGACGTCCTTGAGGCGGCGAAGCTTTGCCTTCATCTGGCTTACTGTAATGTTGCTGGAATCGTCAAAATATATGGGGCAGTCGGCGAGCAGCTTTTTGCCTCGGCAATCCTGCGCCAGTCGTCGTCCTGCAGCTCGCCGGTGCGGAGCTTATAGTTTCCACGAGCGCCTGGGACGAGATGATACGGTCGACAAGCTGGTCGTTCGACATTTCAGTGAAAGAACACGACTTTTTCTTGGCCTTGATCGCCACATTTTCCGCAATGTTGAGCGCAAGGCTTGATTTACCGATACCGGGGCGGGCCGCGACAATGATCAGGTCGCTGTTATGCATACCGCCCAGCAGGTTGTCCAGGTCTGCAAAATAGGTCGGGTGCCGAAAACTGCTCTCTGCCCTCGCCCGCCATTTTATTATAGCGGTCGATACTCTCCTGCAGCCCTCGCGCAGAGAATAGAACCCGGTGTTGACGCGCGCGTTGGTAATATCGTAAATGCGCTGCTCCGCGTACTCGACCACCTCGTCCGCGCTGTCGGTCATCTCCATCGCGCGGGTGCGGATACGAGTCCGCCGCCTCGATCATCTGACGGAGGGATGGCCTTCTGCACAATGATCTTGGCGTAGTTTTCCGCGTTTTTCAATCGACGAGGACGACCTCGGTGAGCGACAGCAGGTACTGCTTTCCTCCGATTCGGAGAAAATACCCTTTGCGCGGACTTCGTCCAGCAGCGTCACGTAATCGATGGGTTTTGCCGCGAGGCTCATGGAAACATCGTCTCATAAATGCGCCGGTGCTGCTCCATGTAAAAAAATATTCGGGGCGGACAGCGGGATCAGCATATCCAATACGGAATAATCGATAATCACGGCGCCCAAAACGGACTGCTCCGCTTCAAAACTGAACGGGACGCTGCCCGTAAGCTGGTCTTCCAACGCCATACCACCGCTCCTCTCTTTCCGGATTATTTCATGTTACGCTTCTTTGACAACAAATAGACCGTCGCTGCGATATCCGGGTACAGGCGGATGGCGACCGACGTTGTGCCGCAGCTGCGGATGGGCTCGTCGAGCTGGATTTTGCGGCGGTCCACTTCGAGATGAAGCGACGCCTGAATCTCATCCGCGATCTCCTTCGCAGTTACGGAGCCGAACAGTTTTCCGTTTTCTCCGGACTTGACGGCGATCTCCACAGTTTTGCCCTCCAGGCTGTCCGCCAGAGCACGGGCAGCGGCTTTCTCCTCCGCAATTTTGCGGGCCTTTGCTTCGTTCTGGGATTTCATGACGTTCAGGTTGTTGCTGTTCGCCTCCACGGCAAGGCCGCGCGGCAGCAGATAGTTGCGCGCATAGCCGTCCGACACGTTGACCAGTTCGCCTTTTTTGCCTTTTCCCTTTACATCCTGCTGCAGGATTACTTTCATGGTTTTGCCTCCCATTCCGCTTTTTTAAAGCGCGCGCGCGCCAGCCGGTAAAGCTGTCGATCACGCCGAGAACAATATACAATGAGGTAAAGTCGATAAACAGGCCGATATACGGACCGCAGCACGAGGAGAACGATCACCATACGGCCGCCGCTTTCATGCCCTGGCGCACGGTATTGCGGGTCAGGAACCTGTATGCGCACACTACGCCCGTGATAAACAGCGGCGTGGACAGAATCATCACATAGTTCATAAATACGGCGCTGACGGTCCTCCGTAAGCATACCCGCAACATGCTCGCCACGTAAGTGCCGCCAGAGATCCGCGATATGCCCAGATCGGCCAGGCGCTCCGTAGCCACGGCCCGGATATTTCTTCCTTGTCAGCAGCTTTTGCCAGGGCCTGCGAGAAACGCGGACACCATGACAAACGTTGCGATCAGGCCGGGCATATAGAGAAAGCATCTCGAACATATAGTCTTTCTGCGTAAAGCGCCATAGTGACCAGCGCGTCAAAGCTGCTCCGCGGGGGTAATTCCCGTAGAGCTGGTGCACCATTGCGCAGATCTCGTCGTCCAAAGCGCCGCTGATCTGTTCAGAGGCCCGGTGATAATCTCCATACTGAGATTGCCCTGGGTCGCATACAGATAACCCGCGAAAAAACAGGCCCAGCAACACGGCCGTTCCCGCCGTCGACACGGCGACGACGCTGGACAGGCTTCCGTTTCGGAAAACGCCGACGCCAGTGAACAGGACAGGCCCAGCACCAGCAGAAACAGCAGGCCTGCGGCGAGGAGCCCGTCCGCCGAAAAATAGAGGATAGCCGCACCGAGCGCAAAAGGACAAGATATACGCTGTTTTCCAGAGCAGGTGTCCAGCCAGATAAAACCGGCGGCAAAGACGCATAGAAGCGCGGTGAGCGCAAGCTCGCCACGCGCACAAAAAAAGACAGCGCCAATAGAATTATGCCTGCCAGGTAATAGATACCCGCACGCCTGATTTGTTCGCCTCTGTCCGCCATATGCGTCTTAACTCCTGTTACGCAAGATAAAATATGATAAATCGTTCAAATTATTATACCATTCAAGTCTTGATGTGTAAATAGAAGTTTTGATAATATTTGTGACGCAATCGGATTTAACGGCGTTTTTATACGCAAAAGGCGGCGGCCATCGGACTGCGGAATGGGGACGGTTTATTGCCGCCTCCTGCAGGAGTTCTCCCCCACAGCGCCTTGATTGCCGCCGCTTTTTTATACGGTGCCTAACGGACCGAAGCCCTGTTCTCCCCACGGAGATGAGCGAGTATTTGCGCTTTGTGGCCTGGCCGCCGCGCAGATGGCGCTCCGCCTTGTTTTTGTCGAGCACGTGCTTTACCTGCCGATAGAGATTGCGTTGATCTTCGGCAGCCGCTCCGTTATATCTTTATGTACTGTGGATTTGGATATGGAGAATTTTTTCCCAGCCGCCCGCACCGTCGCCTCATTCTCTATAATATAGAGGGCCAGGTGTTATCACTCTCTCTTCCGGTAACCCTTTCACTGTGTCCCATCCCTTTTCATCGGTTTCATCACATGTATATGCGGATGGAAACAAAGATACCAGAAACGGGCTGAATTGCGTACAGGGTTTACGGGCAGCGACTGCGCCGCGGCTGCAACGAATGCGCGCGCAAAATAAAAAAACGGATATGGCGATTGCCATATCCGCGAAGGAAAATCGGGATGGTATGGCCGG
>VOFB01000068.1_pt1 | contig 34077 bp, 35 predicted proteins | sample 5384141 | NCBI WGS metagenome assembly VOFB01 (sample SAMN12384721, study PRJNA508395) | human gut metagenome | isolation source: healthy gut A | host: Homo sapiens | reverse complement strand
CAACAACGGATAATGAAAAAATCGTGCGCGGACCGAAGGAAGGGTTCACGGAGAACCTGAGAACGAATATAACGCTTGTCAGACGAATCATTCACTCGGATGATCTTGTTGTTGAGTTTCGTCCCGCCGGGTGCGATAACAATATAAAATTGCCGTTATGTATCGGGACGGCGTCGCGAACCGCACACTTATCGAGGAAGTTAAACGGCGGCTGGCAAAGGTGAACGCGCGCACAATCATAGATACCGGGATGCTTGACCAGCTTATTGAGGGTGACGGCTTCTCGCCGATTCCGCAAACACTCGCAACCGAGAGGCCGGACAGGGTCGCGTCCTTCATAATGCAGGGCGCGGTTTCAATAATTGCGGACGGAAGCCCGTTCGCGCTTATCATGCCGATAACGCTTTCCGCGCTTATGAACAGTCCGGAGGATATTTACATGCGGAAGCCTCTCGGAACACTTCTGCGCATCGTGCGTTATGCGGGAGTTCTGATTTCGCTTTTGCTGCCGGGATACTTTGTTGCGCTTGCGCTGTATCATCAGGGGCTGCTTTCAACGGAAGTGCTGAGCACCGTCATACAGTCGCGAAAGATGGTTTTTGAACCGCTCCCGTTTGAAATGCTGCTGCTGCTTTTTGTTTTTCAGTTGATAAGGGAAGCGGGAATGCGCGTTCCTGGCAGCATCGGGCAGGCGATCGGCGTAATCGGCGGATTGATACTCGGGCAGGCGGCGGTGGCAGCGAATCTTGCAAGCTCCGTAATGCTCATCATCGTTGCCCTGTCGGGACTCGGAAACTTCTGCGTTCCGGATTATTCAACACAAATCGCTGCATCGTATTTGCGCATCGCGTTCGTAATTGCGGCGTGGCTCGGGGGGCTGCTCGGACTTGCGGCGGCACTGGTTGTGTTTACGGCGTATCTTGCAAACATGAAATCGTTCGGCGTTCCGTTCCTTGCGCCTTTTGCACCGAAAACGCTCTCGAAACGGCCGTTCGTTATTCGCGGAAAACTCGGAATGCATCACAGAGCGGAGGATTACATGAATACGCACGGAGATACGCTGCCCAAACAGGAAGGAAAATCATGAAAAATTTTTTGAAACGCTGTTTTAAATGCGTGGATAAGCGCATGAGACCGAATCAGGGTTTTGCCGTTAAACGGAAATTCAAAAACCGGCTTTCGGGAACGGCTTTCGGGAGGGGCTTATGAATCTCAGGGAAGGGCGCATCGGCGTCCGCGAGGGCATATCGATTGCGGCAATTGCGATGTGTACGAGCGGGCTGCTCACGTTTGACACAAAAAATACCTATGCCTGCGGCAATGCGGCTTATATCACGCTTCCTGTCGGCGGAATCATTGCACTCGTTTTTTTTATCATCGTGCTTGCGGCAATGCGGCGCATCGGAGCAAAAAATCTTTCGGAACTCATCCTGTCCGCATTCGGAGGTACGATCGGCGCGGCGGTCACACTTGTGCTGATGCTTTGCCTGCTCGCTGCGGCATACTCACCGCTAAGCGGGTTCATCCAAGTGCTGCACGGCTTGTTTTTTAATGGCATCGGCTACGGCAAACTTGCAATGTATGTGCTTCCGACGGTGCTTTTTGTTGCATGGCTCGGTTTTGAAACCATAGGACGGACGGCAAAATGCTTCGCTTTGCTGCTGCTGATTGTGCTTGCTGTTTCGATTCTGACGGCATCAAGTGAGTTTGAAACATACAGATTGTATCCGTTCCCGGGCAGCAATATCGGGTTGTTGACACGGCAGGCTTTTTCGCAGTCGGGTGCGTTCCTGCCGGCTTTGCTGTCGCTTTTGATAACATGTACCGGGCTTCAGGGAACGCATCACGCGAAAAAAGCAGGAGTCATTGCCGCCTTAATCTCCGCTGCCGTCTGCGCGGCTGCACAATTTGCGGTAAGCCTTGCGTTCACTTACACGGAGCTCGGCGATCTTTTTATGCCTCTGTTCAGAATCAACAACCTTAAGAGTCTTGAAACGCATTTGCTGCGCATGGATAAACTTGCACACATTGCGTGGCTCACCGGCGGCATGCTGACGGGTTCGTTCTATATTTATTCGGCTTCGCTGCTGTTTTCGCAGGTTTTCGGCGTTCGTGATATTCGGCCGGTGCTGAGTTCGAACGTTTTGCTTGTCGGACTGCTGATAATCATTGATTTTGAAGGAATCATGCGCTTTCTTCCCGACCCTCGCGCAGCGAATGCCGAGTACGGCTTCATCTTCATTGCTGTGCCGATTGTGCTTGCGGCTTTCATCGGAGCCGTTTCGGCGAAAAAACGGAGAAAACATTCCTGAATTTTACATTAACATAAAAAGAAACGGAGAAAAACTGATGAAACAAACTCAGCGGCACGAAAATAAACAAAAATCACTGCTGCGCACTGCGGCATTGACGGCTTTGACTGCGGCAGTTTGCACGGCATTGCTTCCGCTCTGCGGCTGCCTCAATCCGGTGAGCCTTGATAACTACGGTTATGTTGTTACGGTCGGTGCTGACATAGGTCAAAAAGAGAAATACGAGGTGATTCTCGAGCTCCAGAGGGAAAGTTCAAATGCCTCCGATGAGAATGAAGGCGGCGCGATAGTCCTTTCGGTGGAGGCCGAAAACCTTTTTGATGCGATAAACAAAATAAGCTACGGTGTGCCGTACGAACTGAGCTTTACCAGAACACATATTTTCGTTTTTGGTGAGGAACTTGCAAGAAAAGGCATGATACCGGATTTTTTGGGACTTTCGTTTGACACACTGCGAATACGAACCTCCGCAATGGTTCAGGTGACGCATTGCAGCGTTCGTGAATACCTCGGCGGCCTGAGTGCAAACAATAACGCGAACCTTTCAACATTGCAGGATGACATAATTAACGATGCGCGCAAAACAGGGCGCGTTGCGGTGATAAATGCTGCGCGCTGCTTTGAAGCGTGCGGCGGCGGAAGGTTTGATCCCGTGCTGCCAATGGGCTTTTACGATCCGAAAGTTGTTACGGATACCAAACAGAAAAATACTGCGACCGAGGGCGAAAATCCTTTGGCGGATGCCGAGAAGGGCGCAAGGCTGGGCGGAATGCAGGGGCTTACAATGTGCGCCGCGCTGTTCGACGGATGGGTTATGAAAGGGTGGCTTGATGCGGATGACACTCAGTTCATGAATATCGGAAAGGGCGATTTTGAATCGGGAACAATAATGTATGATTACGGTGAGCCCGACGGTGCGGAGTGTGCAGCGCTGATTGCAAAACTTGAAAAAAAACGCATTTCGGTCAATGTCGACGGTGCTCCTTCCGCAAAAGCAGAGTATGAAATATCGCTGACTGTCGGACAGGATAAGTCGGGCAGAATCGGAAGGGAATGGCGGAGCGGAATGCAGCAGAAACTGGAACGGTATTTTGAAACCGAGCTTGCGCGGGTGTTCAAACTTTGCCGCGACTGCGGCTGCGATGCAATGGGGTTCGGAAGATATGCGTCAAAGCAATTCGGCAGCGTGGAGTCGTGGGAAAATCTAAACTGGAAATCCATCTATCCGGAGCTCGATGCGGAATTTATTGTTAAATTGACACTGGATGACGAATACATTGCCGAAACAAGACAATAACAGCCTCTCGAATTTTGTTGAAAAGGAGAAAAAACATGATTTGGATTCCTGCCGCGTTATGCACAGCTTATAACATTGCATACATCGTTCATTGTCTGAAATTCAAACGTTTTAGTGCTGCCGTCGGAATGGCTCTGCTTGCGGCGGCAGTTGCGGCGGCTGTCATTTCGATTCAACTGAACAGACTGTAAAATACTTTTTAATAATGCGGAACGGCCGCGCTGCGTATGTTCATGTGACGTGAATACATGCGGCATGTATTCACGTTGTGTTAAGAAGAGGGGATATCGGTCCCCTTTTCTCTTTTTAACATTCAATTTTGATTTATATTCTTCACAGCTATTGAATTTACGTTCGATTTGGGTTATATTTATTGCATCCAAAAATACGGGAGGCTGTTATGTGGTCTGAATTTAAAAAGTTTGCATTCAAAGGCAACGTGATGGATATGGCAGTCGGTGTTATGATAGGCGCCGCATTTAACGGAATAGTAAGTTCAATTGTCAACGATGTCTTCATGCCTTTGTTCGGACTGATTTTTGACACAACCGATCTCGGCACGAAATTCATCGTCCTCAAAGGCGTTGAAGGCGTTGATCTTTCCGGAATGACGGCGGCGGATGCTGCCGCGGCCGGCGCAACCGTGCTCAGCTACGGTAAATTCATTGCGTCAATAATCAACTTTTTCATTATCGCACTTGTAATCTTCTTTATGGTCAAGCTCATTAACAAGCTTAAGGAACTCGGCAAAAAACCCGAGGAAGCGGAGCCTGCAAAAGAGCCCAGAATTTGTCCTTATTGCAAGATGGAAATTGCGGATGATGCAGTCCGCTGCCCGCATTGCACCAGCGTTCTCGATGCCGAACCCACCGAAAAAGTCGGATTTAAACACCGATCGATTCGGGTTCGACAGTTTATTTAAAATGATTCAGGAGAAAACAATGAGTTTATATTCACAGTGGCAGGAGCTTATAAATGCTCACACAAGCGAGGCGGAGCTTCACGCAGGTTTTGGGACGGCTATTTTAAGGCGGAGACTGAAGCATACAAAAAAATTCTTTCCGCACACAAAGCGGAGTATGCAGGCCGCGAAGAGGAGCTTGCGCAATTTTTCGGAATGCCCGCCGAAATCTTTATCGGCTTTATCGACGGCATCAACACAAGCCTTCGCAGCGAGTTGCCCCTTGAAGAAATTGAAAAGGATACGGAAATCAAGCTCGATATCGACTTTGAAAAGCTTTACTTCAACATGCATGAAGCAAAGGCCGATTGGCTGTACAATCTTCGCGAATGGGACGGCGTGCTCTCTTCGGAACGCCGCCGCGAGATAACAAAACAGTGGCGTGAATCCAAACAGTTCAGAAACACCGAAAAGAAAATCGGTCCGAATGATCCGTGTCCCTGCGGCAGCGGCAAAAAATACAAAAAATGCTGCGGAAAAATTGCGGAATAATCCTTTGGTAAGCTGCACGGAATGCATGAACGACCATGCGTTTCGGCAGCGTTGAAAACGATCATAAAACAAACAATGAGCAACTATATTTATTCCGCCCCGACGGTGACGGCTGGCTGAACCTTGCAAGGGACGGCTGTTTCCTTTGAGAACAACAAAAAAGGCGATGTTATTCTATACTTCTATGTAAACAAAAATGCCGTTATTATCGGCAGAAACCAAAATGCATGGAAGGAATGCAACATTGCAAACATGGATGCGGACGGTGTTCAGCTTGTGCGGAGGCATTCCGGCGGCGGCGCAGTCTTTCATGATAACGGCAATCTTAATTTTTCGTTCATCACGGATGAAAAACACTATGATTTAAACCGACAGATGCGGGTTATTTTGAATGCTGTTTCAAAACTCGGCCTTAAGGCGGAACTGTCCGGGCGCAACGATATTACCGTTGACGGCAAAAATTCTCGGGCAATGCGTTCAGCCTTGCAAAGGGCAATCGTTCACATCACGGAACGATACTGGTGAACGCCGACTTGACGAAGCTTTCAAATTATCTCTGCGTTTCAAAGGAAAAAATGCGCTCAAAGGGCATTGATTCCGTGCGTGCGCGCGTGTGCAATCTTTGCGAGCTTTCAAGCGGACTCACGGTGGAGGCGATGCGCAGACTCGTTATCGAGAGCTTTATTGAAGAATACGGCGCGGCGAGTGAGTATGTTTTTGACGGAACGGCGCTTGCGGAAGTTGAGGAAAGGCGCGAAAGGCTTGCCTCATGGGAGTGGCGTTTCGGAAAAACTCCGCAGTTTGATTTTGAAACCGACAAGCGTTTTTCGTTCGGAGATACTCAGATTTATTTTAATTTGCGCGACGGCGTTATTCGCGAAACGAAGGTTTATTCCGATTGTCTCGATACCGAGCTGACAACGGAGATTGAAAACGCGTTGACGGGAGTGCATTTTCGCAAGGAAGAAATTAAAGCTGCGCTTTCGAAAATGAAAGACCAAAACATTGCGGCAGAACTCGCAGAGCATTTCTGCTCGCTGGACATTTAAAAACTCGGGGCAGCTTTTGAAGGATGAACCAACTTTCTTCAAAAACTGCCGCATTCGACGATTCTCGGAAACACAGATTCAACAGTTACAGAACATTCACTCTTTATTAACGACATAATCTTTTTAGTAAAACCCTAAAAAACAAACCCCGTCAGGTAAATGCGGACTCGGTGTAGCTTCTGCAAAAGTCGACTGATTTGTATTCACGCATAAACGGCACGCTCCGTTCATTACAAATAAAATCAGTGATTCAATTTCACGGAAAAGAGGTACAATATGAAACTTTATCGACTTAAACTCACAAGAACCCTCGCAAACGGCGTAACCGGCGAAAGAACCGTCGGATATTTCCGCACCGAGGCCGATTGCGAAAACGCAATTCCGGAAGCAAAGATCAATTTCAACATCAGAGAAGAATGCGGCAAGTTTTCAATTCAGGAACGTGACTTTGAAACATCCCGCGACGAAAGCCTTGTTACCGAAGTTTGCGAAGGCAGATGCAGCATTGATGCGAAGGTGCTCGCAGATGTTCTTTTTTGAAAGCATGGACGAGCTGATGCACTATGCAATCAAAATCGCCGAAGAAACGGAAGATGAGAAAGGCAGTTTCGAGTTTGCTGCTGCGACGTTCAAAATCAACGAAGTAAGCAAGCCCGATGATTTCCCCGGAACCGTTTTTGACAGCGACGGTGCACCGCTTGCAGTCAACAGCTCCGAAAAATAGTTTTCGGGAATGACGGGGAGCGTCAATTTCGCTTTCAAGCTTCCGCACTGCCTTTGACGGACGCTGCGGAATGAATTGAATTAAACCGAATAAAAAACAAAGAAAGACGCGGTACCGCCCGCGTCTATCTTTGTCGAGGCATATGAAGAAAGAAAAAATGACTGTTCTTCCTGCCGCCGCAGAGAGGCAAATCCGCGGCGCGGCACGTTACGGAAGTCGATTGAATCGGAGCGGCAAAAAGCGGACTGCACAGCTTGAACACAACGTTAACTGGAGGAAAAACGGAGTAAACACTGCCGCTCCGAAAATCGACCTCACTAATATAACGAATAAGGACGCAAAACGGTTCACATTTTTCGAAAAAAAGTTTATAATAAGCTCATGAACACAAAAATACAGGAAAAATTGAAGCTGCTGCCCGATAAACCCGGCGTGTACAAAATGTTTAATGCGCAGGGCGAGCTTATTTATGTCGGAAAAGCCGTGAACCTGAAAAACCGCGTCCGGCAGTATTTTCAATCCCAAAAGAACCACACCGCAAAGGTTCGGGCAATGGTTTCAAACATCTGTGACTTTGATTTTGTAATCGTTACAAATGAGACGGAGGCTTTGAATCTTGAGAGTAATCTAATAAAGCAGAACATGCCTTATTATAATATTCTGCTCAAGGACGACAAGCATTTTCCGTATATCAGAATTGATTTTCGGCAGGATTTCCCACGTGTTGAAATTGTACGCCGATACAAAAGGGACGGAGCAAAGTATTTCGGCCCGTACCTGAGCTCATTTATGCTGCGCGAATCAATTGAAGCCGTTCGCGAGAACTTTCCGGTGCGTCAGTGCAAACACGATATCGGCAGAATGATCGCCCGCGGCGAACGTCCCTGCCTGATGTACCATGTCGGCAAATGCTGCGCACCGTGCACGGGAAAGGTCACGCGGGAACAGTATCATGAGCTGTTGAACGAAGTTGCCGCGCTGTTTGAAGGCAATTGCAAGCCGTATATTGCAAAACTGACGGAGCAGATGCAGAAGGAATCCCAAAATCTGAACTTCGAAAAGGCCGCACAGCTGCGAGACAGGATTCGCGCAATAAAAAGCGTTTCCGAAAAACAGATAGCCTCATCCGCAACAGATAAATGCTATGATGTATTTGCTCTTGCAAGGGATGAATTGGGCACGCTTGCCTACGGGCTCTTTGTTCGCGGAGGGAACGTTATCAGCGCGGAGGGATACAAAATAGAGGCGGAAGATGAAAGTTTTTCAGAGATTATCGAGCAGTTTTTGCTTCAGTTCTATCATGATGCAGGCGATATGCCGCATGAAATAAATGTTGCCGATGAGCCGCAGGAATGTGAGCAGCTTGAAGCTTTCCTTTCTCAAAAATGCGGCCATTCCGTTAAAATACGTGTGCCGAAACGCGGAGAGAAGCTTAAGCAATGTGAGCTTGCAAAGATGAATGCCGCGCAGACCCTTGCAAGAAGCCGTGAACTTGCGCATCGCGAGTGGGAACGCACCGAGGGGGCATTGGCCGAGCTTTGCCGCATTATCGGCATCGGTATGCTGCCGCATCGCATGGAGTGCTTTGACAACTCCCATTTTCAGGGCAGGGACACCGTTGGCTCAATGGTTGTATTCATCAACGGAAAACCGGAAAAAAGCCTGTACCGCCGCTTTAAAACAAAGCAGGACACGGCCGGGGACGATTATCTTGCTATGCGTGAACACCTTTCGAGACGGTTCGAACGAACGCTTGCGGGTGACGAAAAGTTTGCCGAGCTGCCGGATCTGTTGGTTGTGGACGGCGGCAGGGGACAGCTCAATGTTGCGCTTGAGGTTTTGGACGAATACGGACTGTCATATATTCCCGCAATAGGTCTTGCCGAAAAAAATGAGGAAATAATTCTGCCCGACAGGGAGGAGCCCGTCATTCTTCCGCGGAGCAGCCCCGCACTGCAAATTTTGCAGCGTATCAGGGATGAGGCGCACCGATTTGCGATTACCTATCACCGCAGCGTGCGTGCAAAGAATTCGCTTTATTCGCGATTGGACGAAATCGAGGGCATTGGCGACAAGCGCAAGCGCGTTCTGTACGAAAAATTCATCACAATAGACGCTGTTTCGGCAGCCGAAATCGATGAGCTGCGCGCCGTTCCGGGGATGAATATCCGCGCGGCACAGGCCGTTTATGATTTTTTCCATCCGAACGGATCCACAGGTGCGGCTGCGTCGGCCGAAACGGGGAATGCGGTTCAATCGGAACATAACAAAGCGCAGCTACAGGCAGCGGAGAATAAGAGAAATGCCGATAACGGGGAATAAAAACAACATGAAATATAAAATGCTGATTCTTGATATTGATGACACTCTTGTGCCGCGCGGGGGCGGAATCTCGCAAAAAAATGCGGCAGCGATTCAAAAAGCGCGTGAGGCAGGCGTGTATGTGACGCTTGCAACGGGCAGGGGGTACTACGGCTCCTCCCATGTTTTTCGTGAACTGGGGCTTGATACTTACGTTATCAATTATGCGGGTGCGGTGATAAACGATACAAGAACGGATAAACCGATTTTTGTGACGGAGCTGGATAATAGTTTCGTGCAGGAAATTCTTGCAATGGCGGATAACATGAACCTTCATGCCCATTTGTACCAAGGGGATCGAATTGTGTATGAGCGTGAACATCCTTACGCAAGCGCATATTGCGCGGCACTTAACCTGCCGTATTCGATAGATTCGGACATTCGAAAGAAGATTTGGCAAAATGTGCCCAAGGTGCTTATCATTACGGAACCCGAGCGTGTTTCGGAACTCCTGCCTTTTTTTAAAAAGCATTTTGAAAACAGAGTGGAAGTCTCGGCGTCGTCCCCCGGGTTTATAGAATTCAACAGACTGGGTGCAAACAAGGGTACCGCCGCAGAGCTGCTCGCATCTCGGCTTGGATTCGGCCGTGATGAAGTTGCGGCAGCGGGAGACAACACGCTTGATCTTGAACTTGTTCGCTGGGCAGGACTCGGTGCTGTGGTTGCGGACGGCAACCCGGATGTGAAACGTGAAGCGGATGTTATAATACCCGCCTGCGCAGAGGACGGCGTTGCATATCTGATTGAAAACTATATCTTAAGGGATGATGCAAACGGCATCATGCGGAACAGCGGGGAGAAAAAGGATGTACAGACTCGGCTTTGATATCGGCGGAACGCATATCGCCTGCGGTATAATAAATGATGAAACATTCGAAATCGTCGGAAAGGATGCCTGCGCATTTTTTCGCGGTCAATCTGCGGAAAAAACCGCACAGTGCATGGCGGAATTGGCAAAAAACACTGCCGCACGGTGCGGAACGGATTTTCAACAGATTGAAACCGTCGGCGTCTGCATACCGGGAAGCATCGATGCGCAGAACGGAACGGTTGTTAACGCCTATAACCTCGGCTTCCATAATGTTCCGTTTCGGCAAATTGTTAAAGAAACATTTAACAAGCCCGCTGCAATGCTGAACGATGCGGATGCGGCAGCTCTTGCGGAACACAGACTCGGGGTGCTGCGCGGAACTCGGAATTCACTGCTTGTAACGCTCGGAACAGGTTTTGGCGGAGGAATAATTCTGAACGGCGAAATCTTCTGCGGCGGAAGAGGTTTCGGGGTTGAACTCGGTCATATACAAATGGATATGCATGGTGAAAAGTGTACATGCGGCAGGCGCGGGTGCATTGAAACGCTTTGCGCGGCATCGCGGCTTACACGGGACGCGCTTCGCCTTGCGGAAAAAAAGAAACAAGCGGGTGATAAGCTCGGTGAAACGCTGCACGATGCCGGCACGCTCATTGCAGCGGCAAGGGCGGGGGATATTGAATGCACGGAGGCGTGGAATCGCTATCTTGATGATCTGTCGAATGCGCTTGTGTCGCTTATCAATATTCTTGACCCCGAAATAATTGCCGTCGGCGGCGGGGTGAGCGGTGCGGGGGATTTCCTAATCGGCCCGCTGAATGAACGGGTTGCAAAAGGCAGCTTTTTCAAAAAACCGACGCCTGTCGTAAAAGCTCTGCTCGGCAATGATGCCGGGCTTGCGGGTGCAGCTCTGTTCGGTGCCGAAACAGCTCCGCACCAGTGAGCCGTTAATTAAAAAACAAACGAATTTAATCCAGAGGAGGAAAACATATGTCAATCATGGTATCTGTATTTGTGCCGGACGGAATCGTCATGGCAGCGGACAGCCGGCAAACGGTCGGAATCACGGCGGTGAAGCCCGTGAACGGTGCTCAGGGCACGGAAACACGCATTCTGAACCGAATGGACCGGCCGGGGCAGCCGGGTTTCCCTGCGGGAACGATCATATCCCAATCGGACAGCGCACAAAAAATAATGCTGCTCAGCAAGGTTAAAGGTGGGCATATCTGCCTGCGGCATAGGTATTCTTGACGGAAAAAATGTTTCGGATTATATCCGAACGTTTGAAATCAACGAACTCACATCGGCGGATGATGTCACGAGCGTTGCCGAAAAGCTGCATAAATATGCATTTAAGTACTTTCCGCAGGTCAATTTCTTTGTTTGCGGCTATCAGAACGACGAACCGTTTGTGTACATTGTGAACAAGGAAATTAAGCGCAGCAATATTGAAATGGCAGAATGCGCTACGCTTCCATCTGGTCCGGAGAGCAGGCTGCAATAACAAAGCTTCTCAACGGCAATCCGCCGATGATGATAAACCATGTGCTTATGCCGCTTAAGGATGCAATTGACTTTGCGGATTTTCTTGTTGATGCAACGATAAAATCACAACGCTTCGAAATGAAGCCCGCAACATGCGGCGGCGATATAGACATTCTTGTGCTCACGAAAGATGATTCATTCTGGTTCCGCCACAAGGTCTATAAGCCCGGAAGATAAGCCGATTCCGATGGCGGAAAAACAAGAACCCTGCACCCCGCACCGCAGCGGGGCGCAGGGTTTAATATATTAAATTCCTTGCATTCGTTTGTCCTTTTTCATTTGAGGCGGAAATAGACTTTAGATATGAAAAGAACGAACGGAAAAGCCTTATCGGTAAACAATGCAAAACGGCGTATAGGCATAAACGCCCGCCGTGTTATAACGCTGACGATGTCGAACATTGCGCTTCAGGCTCTCGGGTTTGTGTACAGAATGATGCTTACGGATTGTGCGGGAACAACCGCACTCGGTCTGCAATCGCTTGTGATGCAGATTTATTCAATTGCGGTTTCCGTCTGCATATCCGGGCTCAATGTTGCGGTAATCACCGTTGCTGCGCGGCTGAATGCAGCGGGAGGTCGGGGCATTCGTACCCTGACGCGCTGTGCACTGCTTGCGTTCTGCGTGCTGTTTTTGCTTTCCGCTGTTCCTTCGTTTATACTGCGCAGGTCGATCGCACTTCGCCTCATAGGAGACTGCAAAACGGAGGGGGCGATACCGCTCGTTTTGATATGCATATTCTTGACGGGAACGGAAAACATCCTAAAATCCGTGCATATTGCGGCGGGACGCGTTCGCACGACCGCTTTCAGCGAGATAACGGAACAGACGGCGCGGTTTTTTCTTGTTTGGCTGCTGTTGAAAAGCTTTGCGGCGAACAGTGCTTTTGCAATGCAGGGCGAACCGAGTTTCAGCCTGAAGCTTATAATCACGGGTATGGTGTTGAGTGAGTTTTTCAGCGTCGGATTCCTTTCCGCATCGTATTTCAGAACATTTGTAAAGAAAAATCGAACGTCTGCGGATACACGGCCCGCTGCGGGGAGGTTTTCGGCTTTATTTTCGGAGCTTTGCGAAATACTGCTGCCGGCTGCATTGACAAGCGTCCTCGGAACGGTTTTTTCATCGGCTGCTGCGCTGCTGCTTCCGGGGCGGCTGTATGCTGCCGGCTATTCGCGTGAAGCGGCATTGCAAACAATCGGCGTGCTCAACTCGGTTGCGGTTCCGCTTGTTGTGCTGCCGATGGCGTTTGCGGGTGCGGTTGCGGCTGTGTGTATGCCGGCTGTTTCTGCGGCGGTTCAAAACAATAACAAAAATCTGCATAGAATTGTCAAAAAAATCAGTAGGGGCACTGACATTTGCCGTTGCGGCGAATCTTTTGCTGCTGCCGTTTCTGAAGAAACTGTCCGCACTTCTCTTCGGAATCGTTCCGGATTGGGGCGTGTTTATTCTGCTGACGCTGAAATCCTGCATAATACATTTTCAAATAGTAACGACAGCGATACTGAACGGCCTAAAGGAGCAGAAAATCGTGCTTGCGTACACCGTTTTGAGTGAGGGACTGCAATTGATTTTGATTTATCTGTTTGCCGCGCTTCCGCAGCTGCATATTTACGGCTGCCTTGCCGCAATGGCGGCGGGGGAAGGGCTGAGACTTGCTTTAAGCGTGAAAAGAATCAGACTGATACTGAACGGAAATGTGAAGGGTGCGGAGCGGAGAATGCTGCCGCAATAAAGCTGAACTTAAACAAAGCCGAGCCGCCGCATTGTGCGCAGTGCCGGGGAATGCGGCGATTCGACTGCCGTTCTAACTAAGCGGAAAAAACAGGGTTCTTTTTCGCTGCAACTCTTAAAATGCTTCCGGGTGCAACGGGTTCGCTGCATCCGATGTACAGCTTTTGACAGGGATGCGGCGCACTCTGCTGCATCTCGCCTTCTTCGCTGCGTATGCCGTTCACGCGGAATGCGCGGGCAACATCTTTGGGTGCAAGAATATGCAGCTCATCGCCGTCAAAGAAACGGTTGCGCTGTTCAACATGAGCAATTTTGCGTTCCGAATCATAGTCAAGCACAACAGCGGCAATTGCATAATCCTGAATATAACCGCCTGATTCCGGTGCCATGAGCGGAGCTTTCGAACCCATTGCATCGTTGTCAAGCATGAAGCCCGTTGTGTACGGACGGTGGCTGATTCGGTTCAGTTCGTTCATAACAAGCTCCATATCGCATCCGTCCAGTGCCATTCGATAGGCGTTCACGACAGTTGCAACGTAAAGAATGGATTTCATCCTGCCTTCGATTTTGAGGCTGATAATGCCTGAATCGATAACTTCGTTTAAATGCTCCGCCATGCACATATCGCGTGAATTAAGAATAAAACTCCCTTTCCTGTCCGCAACAACGGTGAAATATTCGCCGTCGTTGCCGCGTTCGCGGATTTCATATGACCAGCGGCAGGGCTGAACGCATTCGCCGCGGTTGCTGTCGCGCCCGTCGATATAATTGCTGAAAAGACATCTTCCGGAGTAGCTCACGCACATTGCACCGTGAACAAATGCTTCAAGCTCAAGGGTTTCGGGCAGTTTGCGGCGCATTTGTGCAATTTGTGAAAGCGTCAGTTCGCGCGCCAACACAATGCGTTCAATGCCCTGTTCATGCCAGAACAGCGCAGCTTCGGAATTGAGTGTGTTTGCCTGCGTGCTCAGATGAAGCGGGAGGTTCGGTGCAACACGTTTTGCAATTCGGATAACGGACGGGTCGTTGATGATGAGTGCATCCGCGCCTGCTGCATCAAGTGCTGCAATCGTTTCGGGCAGATTTTCCAAATCTTCATCACGCATAAACGCATTCACGGTGACGTAAACCTTCACACTGCGTTCGTGCGCATATCTAACGGCCTCCGCAACCTGTTCAAGCGTAAAATTATCCGCAAGGTTGCGCAGCGAGAATGCGGTTGTTCCGAGATACACGGCGTCCGCGCCGAATTGAATTGCGGTCACGAAACGTTCCCAGTTGCCCGCCGGGGCAAGGAGTTCAATTTTTCTTTGTTTGTCAGCCATATTTCACCTGTTGTTCAGTTTGTTGAAGTATAAAAATAACAATGAAATTAATCATACGCTTTCGCTTATCACGGAGCGGAGAAAGTGATACATCGGCGCGAGTGCGGAAAACTCGTCCGTCAGCACATCAAGGATGTTCGACGGCGCGATAAGCGCGCCGACCCCGGGAATTGTCTTCATCCACGCAAAAGTCTTAACGTTCAGATAGGGTTTCAGCTCAGCGGGTGCATCGGGGAATCTGTCACGTCTGTAGCTTTCGCAGCTGTAAATAAATCCGCGCGCTTCAAGCGAATGTGCAAGCTCGAGAAATTTCATCGGAGCGGCAAGTATCTTTTTTCGATATGCTGCCATGAATGCCGGGGTTGATGAATAAAACCCGCAGCCGTAATCGTATCGGTGCGGCGTGATTTCAAACCAGAGCGTGCAGCCTTCGCTTATGCGCGTGCGCGGATATCTGAACCCGATCCACATGTGGTCACGATAGGGGGACTTGTCCTTTGTGAAGCGGGTGTCACGGCGAATGCGCGAAACGGAAGCATTGATGCTCGGATTAAAATTGCCGTCGATATCAAGAGCCGTCGGCATCAGCGCAGCGGCAAGCCGCCGCATGGGATCGCGGACGAATTGCTCATAGCGCTTGCGGTTCGCTTCGAACCAATCTGCATTATTGTTAAATCCGATTTCAAGCAGAAAACGGAAAGTTTCCGCCGAAAATCCATTAAATATTTCCTTGCTGTTCATATTCGTGTGTTTGCCGGAGGCTTATTGATGATTTGCAGAAATTTGCCCGTTCGGAGCCGCAGTTTCACTGCGGCTCCGAACGGGCTTTTAATCGGTCGGGGTTTGCTGCATGAGCAGCCGCATTTCACGGCGTTCAAACCGCTGACCGAACGGGTACCCGAAGCATTTTGCATTCGTTACCAGAGCGGGCTGTATCTTGCAACGTTGCGATTGTGTTCCGCAAGCGTTTTTGCAAATATCAGCGCGCCGCTGTCGGGATCCATAAGGCAGAAATAAAGGTAATTATCCGCAATGTATTCCGAGTTGGGATAGAGTGCAGCCTTGATTGCAGTATCGCCCGGATTGGAAACAGGTCCGAGCGGAAGCCCGGAATTTATGTGTGTGTTGTAGCCGGACGGTGTTGCAAGCTGCTCTTCGGTCAGATGAAGCGAACCCGTTTTAAGAACGTATTCAAGCGTTGCATCCGAGTCAAGGTTCATGTTTGCCTTCGTCCTGTTGCTGAAAACGGCCGAAACGCGATAGAAGTCATCCGAAACACGTGCCTCTTTCTCAATGACTGATGCAAGGGTAACAACATCGTACATACTCATGCCCAGTTCCTTGGCGCGTGCTGTGTAAACTTCACCGAATATTTGCTCAAATCGGTCAAGCATCTTGTCAATGATTGTTTCCTCCGAGGCATCCTCGTAAATATCATAGGTATCCGGGAAAAGGAATCCTTCGAGTCTGTAAGGCCGCTCACCGGTTTCATCGGCGGGAATATCTTTGATGAACGGGTGATCCTTAACAAACATCTCGCCGGTCACGCAGAGGGAGAGGAATTTGTCCGGGCTTTTCAGTATTCCGTCCGCAACAAGCTTGTCGGCCATTGCTTCGATCGTCAGTCCCTCGGGAATCTGCAACTTAATGATTTTTCGCGGCGGCATACCGCGGCAAATCGTATCCACAATGTCAGGAATGCTCATGTTGCGGGAAAGGACATATGTTCCCGCCTGCAAACGGCTGGATTTACCGATAAAGTCAACGTAAATCTTGAAAACGGCTTTGTGCGGAATCAAACCGGGTGAATCCTCGCCTCCGGCCTCGTAAAGAATCTTTGCAACCGTGGATGCACCGCTGCCCTGCGGGATTGTAACAATAATCGGCGTGGAGTCGTTCGGGTCAACGGGCATGAGATACTTGTTATAGATTTTTTTGCCGACGGTCGAAAGCAGCACATAAGTGATGAACAGGCTTGCCGCAATGATGAAAGGAATGCGGACGATTTTCCAGATTTTCCAGAAGGTCTCGGAGCGCTGCCCTTTCCAGCCCTGTTCGGCGGGTTCATCTTCGTAACCATCGTATATATTAAAATCCCGAGTTTCATCCGTGCGGGGCTGTCTGCGTCCGCGCCATCCGGATGCACCGCCGCTGTCTGGGGCATAATTGGGCAGGGATTTTTGCCCCGTATTTCTGTTAAAAAACATCATGGTAAGGAATTCCTCCGAATAATCTTATAATCCTGCTGAAAGCTTTTTGCATAAACCCTGCATAAAACTTCTTTGAAACATCGGCTGCGGCATGTGATGGTCCGTTTTCGAATGCTTCCGTAAGTAATTATACACCAAACAAACGCACAACGCAAATTCTGTCCGCAAAAGTTTACAAAAACGAATGCATTGTGCGTTATTCGGTGCGCCGCGCACGGTTTGGGCGCGGCGCAGGATTCTTTATTTATGCCCGAATATCGGGCAGCATTCAAAAATGCGGTGCATATCAGTCTTCAAGAATGCTAAGGTCTGCATCAACGGCGGCGGCAAGTTGCCTGTATATATCGCCGAGAACGTTATTCAGTGCATACTGGGCGAACAGGTATTCGGACGCTGCAAAGTCGAGCTGAAGCAGCTCGCCCATTTTTTGAAGCTTCGTCATTTCCTCGCGGCAATCCACACCGGCAAGCGTTCCCGCCTGAACACGGGTTTGCAGTATGCGGTATTCATCAAGCAAACGGCGCGTGCTTTCGTTTCCGTAAGCGCGTGTTTTGGCATCGAGATAAATCCGATGTTCGTCGGAATTGTGCAGAAGCTCCGCAAGTTCGTTCGTTTTTTGCTTTATGGCTTCGTTGTTCATGATTCCTCCTTTCAATTGATGACGGGCTTAACATTGTTCAGCAGTCGATTTCAACAACGATCGGCAGAATGATGGGTGTGCGTTTTGTTTTGCTGAGCAAAAAACTCTTCATCCCGCTCTTCATGGATGCCTTGAATCCCGTCCAATCGCTCTTGCGGGATTGCTTTTCGGCAAGCTTTGATGCAAGGTCGAACGCGAACTCCTTTGCTTCGGCAATGAGCTCATCGGAATCTTTGATGTAAACAAACCCGCGTGTGATGATTTCCGGAATGCCGAGCAGCTCTCCGGTGGATTTTTGCACGGGAACGATAATGGAAAACAATCCGTCCTGAGACAGCAGCCGACGTTCGCGCAGAACGGCCGCGCCGATGTCTCCGACACCGAGACCGTCGATAAGAATCGCGCCCGAGGGAACTGTGCCGTTTAGTTTTGCGCTGCGTTTGCCGAGTTCAAGCACATTGCCGTTGTCCATCATGAAAATATGTGAAGGGTCAATTCCCATTTCTTCGGCAAGCTGCGCGTTGCGGTAGAGATGACGCGTTTCTCCGTGAACGGGAATAAAATACTTCGGCTTTAAAAGGCGGAACATAAGTTTAAGTTCCTCCCGCCTTGCGTGACCGGAAACATGAACATCCGCAAGCCTGTCGTAAACAACATTTGCGCCGCGCTGGAAAAGTTGGTTGATGACCCGTCCGACGCTTTTTTCGTTGCCGGGAATTGCCGAGGCGGAGATAATGACTGTGTCGCCTTTGCCGATTATCAGCTTGTGATTTGCGTTTGCCATGCGGAAAAGCCCGCTCATGGATTCTCCCTGGCTGCCCGTGGTAAGAACGCAGACACGGTTGTTCTCGTAGTTCTTGAGCTTTTCGAGCTCCACAACGCTGTCCTCAGGCAGTTCGAGATATCCGAGATCCTTTGCGATCTTCGTTATCATGACCATTGAACGCCCTTGGAAACAGATGACTCTGTTGTGCCGCACGGCGGTATCAACGACCTGTTGAATGCGGTAAACATTGGATGCAAAGGATGCAACGATGATTCGCCCCTCCGCTTCGGTAAACACATTTTCAAAGGTTTTGCCGAGTTCTTTTTCGGAAGGCGTAACTCCCGAAAGTTCAGCATTGGTGCTGTCCATCAAAAGCGCGAGAACGCCCTTTGTGCCGTAACGCGCAAAGCTGTTGATATCGATAGGCTCGTTGTCGATGGGAGTGTAGTCAACCTTGAAGTCGCCCGTATGAACGATGATGCCGACGGGGGTTGTGACCGCAAGAGCGACCGCACCCGCAATGGAGTGACTGACCTTTATAAATTCGATTTTGAAGCATCCGATTTCAATAACGTCGCCCGCATTGATGCATTCAAGACATGTATCCTCAACATGATGTTCGTGCAGCTTGTGTTCAATCAGCGCAAGGGTGAATTTGGTTCCGAAAACGGGTACTTTAAATTTTTCCAATGCATAGGATATTGCGCCGATATGATCCTCGTGCCCGTGTGTGATGATGAATGCGCGAAGGCGTTCGGCATTCTGCTCAAGGTAACTCATATCGGGAATGACCATGTCGATTCCGGGCATTTCTTCGTCGGGAAACGCAAGCCCGCAGTCGATAACGATAATGTCCTCGTTGTATTCAAGTACGGTCATGTTTTTTCCGATTTCGCCCAGTCCGCCGAGCGGAATGATTTTCAGTTGGGGTGCTGTGGATTTTCTTGCCAAATTTTTCTCCTTTCGGTGCACGGCAAAGCAGGATGCAGAAATAACCGTCCGAGCAAGCATCACGCGAAGGGTTCGCAGAAACGAACATTTTGCCGCCGCAGCAAAAAACGCTGTGTGCCGGAATTGTTCGGTCGTATTATGCGAAAACCCGAGCTGCGCAAAAACGATGAAGATCGTGCGCGTCATCGACTGCTCCGAATGTCGTGCAAATTTCGGTTGTCTGTTTTTTTAAACAAGCGGGCGGCAAGCTTCAGTCGTCAGCTGAAGTCAGTTCGGCAAGACGTTCTTCTGCCGCTTCCCACTTCTTGTAAAGTTCATCAATCTGCTGCCTTTTTTCGGCAGCTCTTTCGGAAAGTTCGCAAGCCTTTTTGTAATCTGAAGCGATATAGGGCTTTGCAAGCTCTTCATTAATTTCGTCAAGTTCCGCCTCGGCCTTTGAAACGGCAGCCTCGCAGCGTGCGGCCTCTCCCCTTGCGCGGTTGAGAATGCTCTGCTGCTGTTTGCGTTCGCGGTAATCCAGCGCATTGCGGGATTGGGTGCGCTTTTGCTCGTCCGCCTGTGCGCGGCTTTCGTTAACGGCTGCAATATAGTCGTCATACCCGCCGATGTATTCCTGAAGTCCGTTCGGCGTCATATGCAGAATGCGGTCGGCAAGCCGATTCACAAGATAACGGTCGTGCGTCACGATGAGCATAGTGCCGTTGTAGCCTTCGAGTGCGGCTTCAAGTGCTTCGCGTGAGGCAATGTCAAGATGGTTTGTCGGCTCGTCAAGCAGCAAAAGGTTCGCCTTCGTCAGCATGAGTTTAAGCAGCTGAACACGCGCAGCTTCGCCGCCGGAGAGCAGTTTTATCTGTTTTTCAATTTCATCGCCGCGAAACAGGAATGCCGCAAGCGCGTTGCATATATCTTTATGCGAAATCGTCGTATAATATCTGTCCCAAACTTCGCGCAGAACGGTTGCTTCCGGATCAAGCGAAGTCATTGTCTGTTCGTAATACGCTTCTTCAACATGAGAACCAAGGTAATAACTGCCTTCGGTCGGGCGCATGCGTCCCGCAAGAATATTCAGCAGCGTTGTTTTTCCGCAGCCGTTATCGCCGAGCAAAAACACTTTCTCGCCTTTTTTTATCAGCATGTCAACATTGCGGAAAACGAGCTTGCCGTCAAATGACTTTGCAAGCTTTTTTGCAGCAAGAACATCGTTGCCGCCGACTTCCTTCGCCTCAAAATGAAAATGTATGGAGGCACTGTCGCGTTCGGGCTCAACAAGGGTTGCTTTTTTAGCCTGTCCGCCTGCTTCTGTTTTGATGCGGCGGTAATAAAATTTCGCTCCTGTCCCCAACGCCGCTGCTGCTCAACGATGCCTTCGATGCGCTTGATTTCTTTTTTTGTGCGCAGATACTGCCGCATTTCAAGTTCACGCGCCGTGCTTCGCAGTTCGAGATGCCGCGAATAATTTCCCTTGGAAATAAAAAGTCTGCGATCCTTAAGCTCCATGGTTCGGTTCGTGACCTTGTCAAGAAAATACCTGTCGTGAGAAATAACTATGAACGAACCGCGGTATGCGCTCAAAAAGTTTTCAAGCCATTCGATAGCGGATATATCAAGGTGATTGGTAGGCTCATCCAAAAGCAAAAGGTTTGCATCGGAAAGCAGCAGCTTTGCAAGCTGAGCCTTGTTGCGCTGTCCTCCGCTGAAAGAGTTTATGCTTCGCGAAAGCTCATCTTCGGTGAACCCGAGTCCGAGCAGAGTGGAGCGGGTGCGCGCGCGATAGGTTGAGCCGCCGTCCGCCCAGTATTTTTCGTTCAGCGCATGCTGCCTTTCGATAAGCTTCGGGTCAACATCGCCGCCTGCGGCGGCGATTTCGGAATTAATCCTGTCGGTTTCAGCCTCAATTGCGGAAAGCTCCGAAAAAACCTGAAGAACATAGTCGAACAGGGAACAGACTTCGGCAGAAACATTTTGATTCATGCTGCCGATTTTTGTTCCGCCCGGAATGTTGACAGTGCCTTCATCGGCCTGCTCTTCGCCGAGAAGAATGCGGAAAAGCGTGGATTTGCCGCAGCCGTTGACGCCGACAAAGCCGATATGATCCCCGGATTCGACTTCAAAGGATACGTTTTCAAAAAGAACTCGGGTAACAAAAGATTTTTTTAAATTATGTACTGTTAATAAAGGCATTGTGTACTCCTGAGGAAACCCGGATTCGGTCTTTTTCGAAAAAAACCGAATTAAGTCCGCTTAAGGTTTGCTTCCGCAAACCGGCAGATTGTTCAGGGTGTTAAAAACAATTGTCCGTGCAGCGTGCCGTTGCCGGAACGGTAATGTTCATATGAATCAAGCTCTGAATCAAGCCCTGCTCGGAGACCTGACAAAGGTTTGTCAGGCTGCTGTCAAACCTTTTTTGCTGTCGGATTCAAAATGACGGTTCGCAGTCCGCGCCGTGCCGCCATGCCGACAGTTTGAAAAGTTCCGCCGGTTCGCCGCCCGTCGTAGACCGCAATGAGCATTGATGCATTTTCAACAAGAAAGCGGTTGCGCCGCTTCATGCAGCCGGCGCAGTATTCGGAACTGAGAACGATAACCGAATCGGCAGCGGCGGCAATTGCGGCCGACCTTGAATCGCGGGACGGGCAGGGAAAAACGCAGACCAATGCAATACCGGGCAGTGTTTCGCGCAATTGAAGCACCGCCTCGGCGGCATAGATATCCACTCCGGAAGCCATTCCGCTCAGAAAGCAGCGCTTTCCCTCGGTATATGCGCAGCGAATTGCGCGCAAAAAAGACCGGCTTTGAGCTTAAGACATTCATCGGAGCTTTCGTTGAATCCCCACGGAAGGGAATCCGCACGATGACCCGTAAATGCAACATTCAAAAGCAGGGCAGGAAAGGGTGTTGTTTTGTTTACCCACGGATTCCGGGCGGCTGTCGCTGCAATTCATGGCAAATAAAACCGGCTGTGCCGTTTTGCGGGCGTGAGACTTTGCGGGCGGTGCGAAACCGATTTATGCTTTATTGCATTACAGACCGGATTTTGTGTAACTGTCCCAATCGCGGTGCATGTATCGCTTTATCGGCCGAATCGTGCCGATAAAGTTTTCATCAAGTTCGTGCTCCTTTGCATACTGTGCAAATTCCGAAATCACGGGTTCAACGCCGACTGTGAAACGCACGGGCAAATTGAGCCGTTCGGATATGCTGCGAAGCATTTTATAGCCGTCCAGCGGTTCCTGAACACTCGTTTCCTGCGAAAGGTTTGTGTTGTTGACCAGTGCATCGATTTCGATTCGTCCCGCGCCCGTGACCTTCTCGATCATGTCAAGGTTGGATTCGAGTTCGGCGGAGAAGGGACGCCTTGCGTTCACAACATACAGAACCTCAATGGCACTGCGGTCGATTTTGCTGAAGAAACGGTGGTACTGGCCGAGTGCAATTGCCCCGGTGTCGTCACCTCCGACATCGAAAATAACAAGGTCGCTGTTATCCGAGAATGCGGAAAAGATTTCGGCGGGAAGGCTCGGAACCTCAACGCCGAGATTGGTGAAGCTGGGCGACAGCAAGCGGATGCCTGCAGCTTCAAGTTCCGCTTTCCGTTCTGTGGAGCGAAAATACGGATTCACGATATCAAGGTCAACAAAAGTGACTTTTTTTGTTTCGGCGGCTTCAAATGCAATGTTGAGAGCAAGCTCTGTTTTGCCGGAGCCGAAATTGCCGATAATTATAAGATATTTTTTCATATGTTTATCCATGCTTTTATTGAAAGATGCACTGCCGTATTTGTTTCGGAGGACAATTTACCCGCCGTTTCAGCCGCGCATGGGTTTAAAACGGGAAATAATGCGTTCGGCGGCACGCATTCCGTCAACCGCCGCGCTCACGATTCCGCCGGCATAGCCTGCACCTTCGCCGACAGGGTAAAGGCCCTTAAGCCGGGTTGCTTCGCCGTTCTCATCCCTTGCAATGCGAACAGGGGAGCTTGAACGGCTCTCGATTGCGGTCAGTACGGCATCATACATATCAAAATTATGTATCTGCCGTGCAAATGTGCGGATTCCGTCCTCTATGCCGTTTGAAATAGCCGGAGGCATACATTTGCGAATATCTCTCGGAACGGCATTCGGCCTGTAAGTCGGCGCAACGGAACCGAAATGTTCGGGTTTTTTCCTGTTCAAAAAGTCCCCCACGCGCATTGCGGGCGCGGAATAATCTCCGCCGCCGAGGCGGAAGGCAGCGTTTTCAAGCTTTTCTTGGAAAATAATGCCGCTGAGCGGGTCTGCGCTTGCAAAATCGGAGGGATTAACCTGCACGATAACGGCGGAATTCGCATTGCGTTCGCTGCGGGAATGATAGCTCATGCCGTTTGTAACAACCTGATTTTCGGCAGAGGAGGATGCAACAACAACGCCGCCGGGGCACATGCAGAAGGTGTACACGCCGCGGCTGCCGCTCTTGCCCGTTAATCTGTATTCGGCTGCGCCGAGACGGGGATGTCCCGCAAACCGTCCGAATTGTGAACGATTGATAAAATCCTGCGGATGCTCAATGCGAACGCCCACGGCAAAGGGTTTCGGAACAAGCTCGATTCCTTTTGAAACGAGAAGGCGGTATGTGTCGCGTGCCGCCTGTCCGATTGCAAGCACGGCAGCGCAGCACGGCAGCTTTTCTTTTCCGTTAACCGTTACCGAAACAATGCGTCCGTCGCGTGTGTCAAAATCCGTCATGCAGGAGTTGAAGCGTATTTCAACCCCCATGCTCTGAAGAGCTTTTCGCATGTCGGCAACAACATGCGAAAGCACATCGGTGCCGATATGCGGCTTGGCTTCAACGGCGATATTGCCGTCCGCCCCGAATTTAACAAGCGTGTCGATAACATCCTCCGCACGCGGGTCCTTGATTCGGGTTGTGAGTTTGCCGTCCGAAAAAGTGCCTGCGCCGCCTTCGCCGAACATAACATTGCTGTTTGTGTTCAGCAGCCCTTGGGAAAAGAACGTTTCAACATCCGCTTTGCGCTCCGCAATGGGTTTCCCTCGTTCGATAACAATGACCTTGTAACCGCGTTTGGCAAGTTCATGCGCTGCAAAAAGACCGGCAGGGCCGAGTCCGACAACAACAGCGGGCGCATCCTGCGGAACAGTACCCTGCTCCGGTTCGCGCTCGGAACGTTCGGGAAGCTTTCCGACGTTTTTAAGACCCAAAAGGGCAACGCGCTTGGCGTTTTCGGTGGAAAGTTCAAAGCTTACGGAGTAGATGCTCCTGATGTCGGCTTTATCCCTTGCATCAAGGGAGTGCCTTGTGATGCGCAGTGATTGAATATCCTCCTGTTTGACGCGGAGTTCGGATGCAAGCAGCATCATGAGTGCGGATTCGTCCGCATTGAAAGGCAGGCTGAGGTTTGTTGCAGCAAGTCGCATAAAAATTTTTCCTATTCTTGTTCTTATCCGAGAAAGTTCCGATTAAGCTTTCGGAACTTTCCGAATTAATTTGGTTGTGTTTGGTTGTGTTTGGTTGTGTTGGGCTGCGTTGGGATACTTTGCCGGTTTTGAGCGGCAAACAACGGATCAAGCGCCCGGCACTTTTGAAATCACACAGATAATTGTGCCGACATCACATTGTATTTTTGCATCCGAAAGCAGATCCGAATGGTTTGCAAGCTCAAGTGTCGGAACGAGTGTGTGCGTTCCTTCGCTGCAGCCGCTGACATTGAGCGTGAGAAGAAGATCCGCCGCCGAAAGGCTGTTGACAAAGCCGGATTTGCCGCTGATGATAACGCTGCAGCTGCGGCTGTCGTAGTTGTAAATAAAGCGGGTATGATCTTCGCCGACGATGCGGCTGAGTTCGATATCGCTGAAAGTGCGGCTGATCGTTGCCTCTTCAAGCTGAACGGAAACCGTGAAATTGTTTTCCGTAAGCAGCTGGATGTTGGATGGCAGTCCGAGAACGCTTCTCTCGAACAAACGCGTTTCACCGGGCTGCATATCGCTTATATCAATCGGATCAACGTAAATAGTCGTTCTGTCAACGGATTCAAGCGCAAGCTTGATTTTGTCGATAACGTCCTGAGAAGCAACGATGCTGAGCACGGAAGGTTTGACCGTGTAGCTTGCTTCGTAGTTATCGTCCCTGCCGGTGGTTTCAATGAGCGTCTGCAAAACGATATCGTATTGGGGTTTGATATCCATGCGAACGATAACGGACGGGAGCGTGCCGACAATGGAGGAAGCCGCCGCAATTTGCCCGCTTGAATCAATGAGAGTCAGCTCAAACGCTTCGTTCACGCTTTCGGTGCGTCCGTCAAGATTGAGCACACAATTTGCGCGGACAATATTACTGATAGAACTGCGCGGCCCCGTGATGTCGATGCTTGTTGCCGCAAGCTGAACATCTCCGTTCCAATAACCGGCGGGCAAGTCGCCCGTCACGGCGCATGTGATGGGGATGGTACGTGTAACAAGCTCGTCAACGGTGATCTTGACCGTTCGCGGTTCAACCGAATAAACCGTGCCGATGGTGGTGGAAGCTATGACATCGCATTCGTATTCGCCGGGTGCGTTTATGCCCTGAAGGCTGACTGAAGCGGACACGATCTCGCCGCCGGCGGAATTGCCGAAGCTCGGAAGGTCGTTCAGTTTTGTTTTGACCGTTACGGTAACGTCGGGAAGCAGGTTCTGACTTTCACCGAGAATAACGAAGCCGCGTGAGCGGGAGGTCTGCTTCGCTTCCGCCTTCGAATTTCAGCGGAACATCGGAAACATGTTTCATCCTGTCCGGGTTTTCGCTCATCAAAACATAACCCCAGAGCGTTGTGGCAATAAGCAGGAAATGAAAAGATATCCGAGCTTGCGTACAAGCGGACGGTGAAACCATTTCGTTTTCTTTTCTGCGGCATCGGTATCCGCGGCGCTTGCTCTTTCGTCTGCCGCGGCAATGTCAACGTTAGTCGGCTGTTTATTTTTTTTGCTTTGTTTCATCTTTTGTTAACCTCTTGAAAAGCGATGCAAAAGTTTTCTCCTGTTCGGGTGCCGCAAAAACACCTTCAAGAAGCTCTGCCAGGGTTTTTTTATCAACATAGCGCACGAGCTTGCCGCCTTCGGCATAGGAGATAACGCCCGTTTCTTCGGACACAACAACCGTCAGGCTGTCGGACACGTTTGAAACGCCGAGAGCAGCCCTGTGGCGCGTGCCCAATTCCTTTGAAACATTCGGGTCGCTGAAAAGCGGAAGAACACATGCAGCGTAATAAATCCTTCCGTCGCGGATAATAACGGCTCCGTCATGCAGCGGCGTCTTCGGCTCGAAAATGTTCTCAAGCAATGCGCTTGTGATTTGGGCATCGACTATCGTTCCCGTCGGAAAATATTCGTCGAGTTTGGTTTCACGTTCAATAACGACCAACGCACCGACTTTGCGCTTGGAAAGGTTGATCATCGCATTTGTCATTTCTTTAACAATGACGTTCGAGTTTTCAACTTCACGTCCGGCAAGGTTGAATTTGAATCTTCCGATATGTGCAAGCGCACGGCGCAGCTCCGGCTGAAAAAGCACAACCATAACAACAATACCGGAAACAAGCAGCGTGTTTAAAAGGTAATTCACGGTGTAGAGGTTGAACAGCGCGCTCAAAAGCATAACAACCAAAAGGACGGTAAGCCCCTTCAATAATTGATAGGCGCGGGTGTTGACGGTCCAACAAATAATCTTATATATAATTACGGTTATTATGACTATGTCGATAAAGTCCTGAAAGCGGAACTCCGCAAGACCGTTCAACACAGCATTTATTATATCGTTAAATGCATTATTTCCTCCGTATTATGAATTTTTTGATGCATAATACCGTTAATTCGCGGAAGAGCGCACTGTTGCCGTCCGCACATTGCGAATTCTCCCCCTATATAATAACACAGATCCGAGAAAATTTGTATAACTATTTTAATTTTTTTTCGCTGTGCGGAAAGATGTGCGGGAAGCGCCTGCAATGCCCCGCAAATATTGAAGAATGGAACATGAATGCGCAAATACCGAAAGAGTGAACCCGTGCCGAATCCGCAGCGCAAAATTAAAATGCAGACAAGAAAAAAAATGAAGCCGAATCGGCTGATTTCCGTTTCGGCTTCGGTGTGGGTGTTAAAATTTTTTGCGGTGCTTTGCTTATTCGGCAAGGGCAGCCATTTCATCGATAAGCTCGTTGAAAAGCTTAAGCGCATCGTTCACGGGCTGTGCCGTGGTCATATCAACGCCCGCAATCTTCAGGACGGAGATGGGATCCATGCTGCTTCCCGCGCTGAGGAACTTGATGTAATCTTCAACGGCGGGTTTGCCTTCGGTCAGAATGCGGTTCGCAATTGCAACCGCGGCGGAGAAACCGGTTGCATACTGGAACACATAGAAGTTGTAGAAGAAATGCGGGATCCTTGCCCACTCAACGGAAATGAGCCTGTCAACGGTCATTCCGTCGCCGAAATACTTCTTGTTCAGCTCATAATATGCATCACACATCATGTCGGCAGTGAGAGTTTCGCCCTTTTCGGCATGCTCGTTCATCCAAAGCTCGAACTCCGCAAACATCGTCTGACGGTACACTGTTCCGCGGAACTGTTCAAGGAAGTGGTTGATAAGGTATGCACGTTCTTTTTTGTCGGTCGTGTTTGCAAGCAGATGCTTAACAAGCAGAACCTCGTTGCAGGTGGAAGCGACTTCCGCAACAAAGATGACATAGTTCGCATATGCCGTGGGCTGATTCTTCATCGAATAATAGGTGTGAAGGGAGTGGCCCATTTCGTGCGCAATGGTGAACATGCTGTCGAGGGTATCCTTTTGGTTCAAAAGAACATAGGGATGAGGATCGCCGCCGGCAGAGTATGCGCCGCCGCGCTTGCCCTCGTTTTCGTATACATCGATCCAGCGGTTGTTGAAGCCTTCGGTCAGAACCTTGATATAATCCTCTCCGAGGGGCTGCAAAGCTTCGATGATGATTTCCTTTGCTTTTTCGTAAGGAATCTCCTTGTCGGCATCGCTGATGATCGGGGTGTAGAGATCGTACATATGAAGCTCTTCCGAACCGGTGAGCTTTTTACGCAAAGCAATGTATTTGTGGAGATACTCAAGGTTTGCGTTCACTGCATCGATAAGGTTGCGGTAAACGGAAACGGGAACTTCCGTTTCGGCAAGTGCTGCTTCAAGCGTGCTGTTGTACCTGCGTGCCTTTGCATAGAAGATGAGCTGCTTTATCTGCCCGTCGAGGAACGCCGCGGAAGTGTTCTTGAAGCTTTCGAATGTGCCGTGCAGGGATTCGAATGCAGCCTTGCGGACGTTCCGGTCGGGATTTTCAAGCAGGGGAACATATGAACCCTGTGTAACTTTCAGCTCGTTGCCGTCGGCATCGTAAATGCTCGGGAAACGGATGTCCGCATTGCGGAACGCCGATGCGATTTCTTCGGGTGCATTTGCCATTTCTCCTGCGGCAGCAAGCAGCTTTTCTTCGGCATCGGAAAGAATATGGTCTTTCTTGCTGCGGATTTTTGCAAGTTTGCGTTCATAGAGTCTAAGCTCGGGCTTTTCGTTCATGAAAGCAGCGAGCTTCTCATCGGGAATTGCAAGAATTTCGGGAGTGTCGAAACTTGATGCGCCCGCAATATTGATGTAGACGCTCATGAACCTGCCCTTAAGACCGTTATAGTAGCTGTTGCCGGTGTCTTCATCGGATTTTCGCATGATGTATTCTGCAACGCGGGTGATTTTAACATCAAGCTCATCGCAGAAAGTGAGATAGCTGTAAAGCATGTCTGCGCTTTCCGCAAGCCGGCCGCGGAAAGCTTCGATTTTTTCGGGGAATGTGCGGCATTCGTCAAGTGCCTTTTCCCAAAGTTCATCGGTCGCAAAAATATCTTCGAGTGCCCAGGTGTACTGCTTCTCGACTTCGCTTCTTTTGGGTATGTTCTTTTGTTTTGCCATTTTTTGACCTCCGTTCAGCCGTCGGCTGAAAATATTGACAATCGGATTATAACACAACGGAAGCAATTCCGTAAAGGATATAATCGATACAGTCGGTAAAAAACATCAAAATTTACATAAAAACATGATTTTGCTGCAAATTCTGCCGAAAAAACAGATGCAGATTCGTTGCTTTGAAATAAAAGAGAATAATTCGGGCCGCGGCTAAAAAAAGAATGACTTGCGGGCAGAACTGTGGTATAATGTTTGCATGAAAAAACATGGCTACAAAAGAAGAGTTCTTTCGAAACGCAGACGTTCACGCTTCAGTGCGAGCATATGGGCTCCGATACTCAAGCTTGCGGGCTGTATTGCGGGTGTGCTTGCCGCACTCGGAATTTTGACACTTTTGGTTATGATAGTGCTTGAAGGTGTTTTCAAAATCGACACGCCGCTCCGCCCGGACGGTTTCTTTGGCAAGGCTGCACGACTTGTTAAAATCGAACTTCCGCTTATTGAATCGCCCACGCCGTATATTCCGCCGGAACCGACGCCGACGCCGCATCCGATGGATCTTTTTGTCGGTGAAGACGAGGAAAAAGAAATTGTTTTTCCTGCGGGAATGTCCTACACATGGCTGAGCGATCCGTACTGTTTCAACGGCGAGATAATCTGTTCCGCCGGAAAGCTTGTGAACGGAAAAGCTTTGATGTGTGCATTGCTGAAATACAACATTTCAACCGGCAAGGTTTCCGAACTGCCGATAAAAGCGCGGAACGATCACTTGATTTATCCGGTATTTAATGAAAAATACCTTGTCTATTTCGATGCAAATCAAAAAAACGGCGGGGGAGATATCTGTGCGCTCGATCTTAAAAACAGCAGTGCGGAACCGAAGATTATCAAAAAAGTTTATGTCGGTCAACCGGAAATAAAGCTCTGGGATGAATACATTGCATGGACGGAGCGCACGGGCAGCGAACGGGACAAGATATTTGTCTGCCACATTCCGACGGAGGAAACGACGGTGGTTCAATACTTCAATTCCTCGGGATACGGTGCAAGCATGCCTTATTTTGAGAACGGCAAGCTTATTTGGGCGGGGGAGGACAGCACACGCGCACGCTGCTCTTCAATCAATTACATAAGCCTGAATGAAACATCCATCGGGGAGCTCTATCCGGGAGTGTATGTCCATGACCCCGAAACAAACGGAAAGTATTATGCGTGGCTTGACGGCCCGCACGGTCCGTCCGCAAAGCTTTACGTGTGGGACGGCAGCGGAACACCCGTTGCCGCAGCGGAAGGCGTTGTTGAATTCGGCATCGCGGAGAACTTTGTTGCATACGGCAAGGATGAGGCTGTATGGATATATGTTTTTGAAAACGGGAAGAGCTACAGGCTCACGCCGGAGCGCGAAAATACCCAGTTTCTCGGCGTTTCGGGCGGTTATGTGATGTGGATGGATGTGACTTCGCGTGAGCGTGACATAATTAAATACGCTCTGCCGCCGCTGTAATACGGCCGTTCCGAAATCCCGAAAAATCGCTCAAACACAGCAAATCGGAAAAAGGGCTGCGGAAGATTTTTTATGAAAGAAAAAACAAAGTTTGTCTGCGGTGAGTGCGGATACGAAACCGTGAAATGGATGGGCTGCTGCCCGATGTGCGGCAGTTGGAACACCCTTGTCGAAGTTTCCGCCGCACCCGAAAAGCGCAGCACACATTCGGCGGGCGGAACGTCCTCCCGCGCGGTGACGCTCGGCTCGGTGAGTGAAAACGATACTGTGCGTGTTACAACGGGCATAGGCGAGTTCGATCGCGTGCTCGGCGGCGGCGTTGTTGTGGGGTCAACGGTTCTGATAGGCGGCGACCCCGGAATCGGAAAAAGCACACTCATAATGCAGGCGGCGGGAAATCTCAAAAAAACGGGCGGCGTCATCTATGTTTCCGGAGAGGAATCAAAAGCGCAGCTGAAGCTTCGTGCGGTGCGCTGCGGAGTCGATTCGGAACTGCTCATAATGACGGAAACGAGCATGGATGCCGTTGAAAGCGAGGTCGATCGCATTAAACCCCGCTTTCTCGTTATCGATTCAATTCAAACAATGATGAACCGCGAGCTGAACAATGCATCCGGCAGCGTAACGCAAATCCGCGAGGCAACAACGGCCCTGACGCGCATTGCAAAACAAAACGGCTGTGCAATATTCATAATCGGTCATGTAACAAAAGAAGGTGCGCTTGCAGGCCCGCGAATGCTCGAGCATATGGTTGACACCGTGCTTTATTTTGAAGGCGACAGGCATGATTCGCTGCGGCTTCTCCGTGCCGTCAAAAACAGATTCGGTTCAACCAACGAGATCGGAATATTCGAAATGTGCCGCGACGGCATGAAAGAGGTTGAAAATCCGGCCGGGCTGTTTGTGTCCGGCGGGAACGATATAGGCTGTGCGGTGACGTGCATAATGGAGGGCAACCGCCCGATACTGGTTGAAATTCAATCCCTGCTCAGCACATCGGCGTTCGCAAACGCACGGCGGATGGCGGCGGGGATGGATACAAACCGCCTGATGCTGTTGCTTGCGGTGCTTGAGCGGCGCGGCGGACTCCGCGTGTCAGATAAGGATGTTTACACAAACGCTGTCGGCGGCATCCGCATTGACGACAGGGGTGCGGATCTTGCAATAACGCTTGCCGTTGCGGGTTCGGTTTTCGACAGACCGCTTCCGGAAGGCACGGTCGTGATCGGTGAAATCGGTTTAACGGGGGAAATACGTCCCGTTGACAGGCTGTATAACCGCGTTGCGGAATGTGCGCGGCTCGGATACAGGCGCGCAATTGTGCCGTTCATCCCTTCCTTAAAGAATTTTGACGGCATTGGGGTTCATTTTGTGAAGTACCTGCGCGATGCGTTCCTTCTGCTCGGGGAGGCAGATGCGAACAGCCGGTAAACAAGTGCGGCTCGATACCGGAATTGCGTATAACGCGGGTTTTCATCAATAAACAAAACTATCACTGGAGGGTTCAAAAATGCTCGGGGACAGAGCAAATATCGTCTGTTTGTACAAAATTCTCGAAAAGTATTCCGATGAAGAACATATCCTTTCCATGAGCGATATAACGGGTTATTTCATGCAGGACTACGGAATGAAAATCGACAGGCGCGCGGTTTACGGAGCGGCGGACACACTTATTGAACTTGGATATGACATCTCGGTGTATAAAGAGAACGGCAAAGGCTATTTCCTGCGTTCAAGACTGTTTGAACCGTCCGAAGTGCGGCTGATGACGGATGCGGTTTATTCAATGCATTCCATTCCGCAAAAACAGACGGCGGATCTGCTTGAAAAACTTCAATCCGTTCTCAGCATTCATCAGAGGTTCGGATTTAAACACCTTACATCGGCGGATGCGGACAGAAAAACAGATAATCGCTGTGTGTTCTACAATATCGACATTCTCGATGAAGCAATTTCGCGCCAGAGAAGGGTTTCTTTCGATTATTACCAATACGGGTTGGATAAACGGCTTGTAAAGCGAAGAAACGAACCCTATGTTGTAAGCCCTTACGGAATGGTTTGCGACAATCAGAACTACTACCTTGTCTGCATAAAGGACGGCAAAGAGGGTTTGAGCTACTACCGAATTGACATGATGCAGAATATAGCAATAACCGATAAAAAACTCGCCGTTGCGCGTTCGGCCGTGAACCTTGACTCGGTTCGCAAGCTTGTATATGCTTTTTCCGGGGAGCCGGAGCAGATCGTTTTAAAATGCAAAAACGAAGCGATCGGCGGAATCATCGACAAGTTCGGCAAAAGCCTGCGCATTTACAAGCTTGACGACAGGCATTTCATTGCAAAATTTAAAGCTGCACCTCAAGGCGTTATTTATTGGACAATGCAGTATCTTTCCCAAGTTGAAATAATCGAACCCGAACATATGCGCCAAAAGGCCATAGAATTCATAAAATCGAACCCTTACGGCATAACGGCCGAATCGGAACGATCCTGAATTGAGCCGCCCGCTTCCCGTGGGCAAACCATATGGGCAGCAGGCGATAAACGGAGCGGGGCGGATACGGCAAAAAAGTATCAGTCCTGCTCCTCATCTTCAAATTCCGGTTCCATAATTCTGTTAAGCATTGCATCGGCAAGCAGTGGATTGCCCTTCAATGCACGCACTGCCTCGCGATCCATAACGCTGTTCGTGCCGAGACAGGCCGTGCAGCGATTTCCGCATTCCGGGCAAACGCAGCCGAGGTGTGAATCCTCGGATTGAATCATATATACACCGCAGTTCTTACAGCTGCATCTCATAAACATTTCCTCCGTCAAAATCGTATTTCAAGATAGCATTTCGAGAGAGTTTCAATATTATACAGACAAACCGCTCAAACAAATTCTCTTAAGCCGAAAGCTCATTGCGGGCGGCTTAAATTCCTCATCTGTCAACGGTCGGCATTGATACATATGCGTCGGCCGAAACGGGAATAAAACCATCCGCATAATATTATAATGAAATGAGTTTTGAAATCAAGCCGAATATGTGCATGACGGCACGAATCCATGTGAAAACGGAGGAGGAATATGTACGAAAATGAAACGCAGACTTAAAAGTGCAGCATTTTCAATCGTGATTCTTGCCGCAGTGCTGGCGGCAACGGTGTTTGGCGGTGTACACAGCAACGGAATCCTGCCCGCGTCGGCATTGCCGTCAAGCGTCGGCTTCTATGCCGTTTCCTATCTGAACATTGAAAACGGTGACGGTGCGGAATTGCTCAAATCGGATTTGGACTATATGAAGGAGATGGGGCTTGCCGCGCTTTTGCCTGCGGATATCCGTTCGGGAAATTTCCCTGCCTCGGGCGGATATGTAATGCTGTTTGAAAACTGCGGCGCATTCGAAACAATAACCGATATTTTGCAGCAGCGCGGAATGCGCGGAGTTTTTACTGCGGATGAATCATTGTG
>VOFB01002492.1_pt1 | contig 34096 bp, 57 predicted proteins | sample 5384141 | NCBI WGS metagenome assembly VOFB01 (sample SAMN12384721, study PRJNA508395) | human gut metagenome | isolation source: healthy gut A | host: Homo sapiens | reverse complement strand
CTGAACATCGACCGCGGCGTGCCCGAGGTCTGGGGCAGCGTGTTGATGTGCGCGACCTGCTCGACGCGACCGTGAAGCTGCGCGACGGCAAGAAGCCCATCGACATGGAGCTGAACCTCGTGGAAAAAATGGCGCTCAAGAAGGTGCTCGGCAAGATTGAGGGCACCGACCTCGAAAGCTCCTCAAAGGAGTACCACATCATCTGACATCGTTTCCACGCGAGCTTCTCATAATGAAAGCGAGACGCGGGCCTCAAGCAGGGCTTCGCGTCTCGCTGTTTTCTTTTTGTTATCTCCGTCCCGCAAGGCAGCAGAGCAGGAACACGAGCAGGTTGCAGAGCACCACGCTCGCGCCGACCGGCGTGGAGAGGAGGTACGAGGCGATCAGCCCCGTGCAGAACACCACGCTCCAGCGCGCCCGCACACGACCACCGCGCGGAAGCTCTTTGAAAATGCGCATGGCCGAGAGCGCGGGAAGATAATCAGGCTGGAGATGAGCATGGCGCCCATCATGCGCATTCCGAGCACGACCGTCAGCGCCGTGAGCAGCGCGAGGAGCGAGTGGTAGGCGCCCACCTTCACGCCCGTCGCGCGGGAAAAGCTCTCGTCAAACGTGACGGCAAAGAGCCGATGGTAGAAGAGGATAAAGAGCGCCAGCACGGCAGCCGCCAGCGTCACCGAGAGCGCCACGTCGCCGCGCGACATGGCGAGGATGCTGCCGAACATATAGCTGTCCACATCCGTGGTCATGCCCGTGGGGAGACTCGTGACCACAATGCCGATGGCGAGCGCCGAGGCCGAGAGCACCGCGATGGCGGCGTCTGCCCCGATGCGGCTGTGCTCCGCGATGCGCAGCAGCAGGAACGCCGAAGCCACCACGACCGGCACGGAGAACGCCAGCGGCGCGAAGCCGCAGGCGACCGCGACCGCCAGCGCGCCGAAGCTGACGTGGAAAGGCCATCGCCGATCATGGAATAGCGCTTCAAAACGAGCGGCACGCCGAGCAGCGCCGCGCAGAGCGAGACGAGGATGCCCACGGCGAAGGCCCGCAGGATAAAGGGATAGGTGAACATTTCCAGCAGCAGACTCACAATGCACCTCCAAACCGCTTGCCGGCGGGGGAGGCAAGATACTCCGCCACCGTGCCGAAAAACCAGCCGTCGCGCCCGATGTGCAGGATCGTGCGCGCCTCGCGCAGAGCGCCGCGCATATCGTGCGTGACCATGATGACCGCCATCTTCTCTTTTTCGTTGAGGTAGCGCAGGGTCTTATAGAGATCCTGCGTGGCGGCGGGTCGAGACCCGGACCGGCTCGTCCAAAATGAGCAGGCGGTCCGCCGCGCACAGGGCGCGCGCGCGCAGCAGCACGCGCTGCTGCTGTCCGCCGGAAAGCTCGCGGTAGCAGCGGTTCTGCAGCTCCAGCACGCCGAGCTTGCCCATGTTCATCAGCGCCGCGCTCTCCGCGGCGGAGAAAGTGCAGCCCGCTTGCTTGGCAAAGCCCGAGAGCACGACCTCGCTCACCGTAGCGGGAAAATCGCGCTGCGCGCTCGTCTGCTGCGGAAGGTAGCCGATGGCGCCCGCGCGCTGCGCGGGCAGTCGATCGTGCCGGCGAGCGGAGGAAGCAGCCCGAGCAGGCTTTTCATCAGCGTCGACTTGCCGCCTGCCGTTCGCCCACCACGCAGAGATAATCCCCCGCGCGGACGATAAACGTCAGATGCTCGAGCAGCGCGCGATGCTCGTAGCCGAGGCTTGCGTCACGGCACGCAAGCAGAATATCCCGGTCCATCACAGCAAGCCTCCTTTCAAAGCCTCGTAATTTCGCTGCATCAGCGTCAAATAGGTCTCGCCCGCGTCGAAGTCCGTGCGCGAGACGGTCTGCATCGACCACAGCCGTTCGATGCGCGCGCCGGTGCATTCGCTCACCGCCTCCGCGACCTTCTGGCTGCTCAGGTCGATGGTGTAGACGACCGGAATGTGCTCGTCGTTCACCTTTGTCGATGAGGTACTTGAGCGTGGCGAGGCTCGGCTCGGTGTCGCCAGAGCAGCCGTGGAACGCCGCGCGGTAATGGAGGTCGTATTCTCACAGAAGTACAAAAACGGAAAGCGGTCGGCAAAGACCAGCAGATCGCGCACGGCGCTCGCGCGCAGGGCGCGGAGGTCCCGCGTCGAGAGCTTCAAGCTGCGCGCAGTAGTCCTCGCAGTTCGCGCGATAGAACGCGGCGTTTTCCGCGTCCGCCGCGCAGAGCGCGTCGGCGACGGCGCGGCAGAGCCTGATGGCGTTTTTCGGCGACGTCCAGATGTGTTCGTCGTACTCGATCTCATCGCTGTCGTCATGGTCATGCTCCGCATGGTCGTGGGAACTCGTGGTCGTGGTCAGGCTCGTCGTGGTCATGGCCCATGCGCGTGGTCGTGGCTGTCCGCGCCCTGCATCCCCTCGGAGAATTCCTCCTCGCGGGCATCGACAAAGTCCATCATGCGCAGCACCGTGCCGATGTCCTCGCCCACGGCGTCGAGCATATCGTCCGCCCAGACCTCGCCCTCGCCGCCGTTGTAGATGAAGACGTCGGCGCGCGAGATGGTCACGGCGTCGAGCGGGGTCGGCTCAAAGCTGTGCGCCTCGCGGCCCGGGGCGAGCAAAAGCGTCACGTCCGCACGGCCCCCGCGACGGCGCGGGCAAAATCGTAGTAGGGGAAGAGCGTCGTCACGACGCGCAGCCGCCCATCGTCTGCCGATCCTCCCGCACAGCGCAGCCGACGAGCGAAAGCGAAAGCACGAGCACGAGCAGCGCGCCGACGAGCCGTATCCTGTTTTTCCTCGCCGTCACGGCGCGCTCACCTCCCCGAAAAGACTGTTTTCCAATCATACCATGCTTTTGCGGATTATCAAGTGATTTGTAATGAAATCGTCACACTTTCCCGCCGCGCCCTATGCTATAATAGCCACACCAGAGGATTTCATTCCAGCTTATTCTGTGAGGAGGCGCTGACCATGAAGCGTATGTTTTCTTTCTTCCTGCCCTTGCGCTGCTCGCCGTGCTCAGCGGCTGCGGAAAGCGGGAGCCCACCCCGAGCAAGCCCGACGAGCCGACGCCACCGCCGGAGGAGGGCATCACGCTCGCGGAGCTGAATGTGGAATTTGTTGCGGGCGACCGTGACACAGACGCGCTGATACAATTAAAGAAGGAGCTGCCGCCATTGCTCATCGGCGCGCTCGCCGACGAGGGCGTGACGGTCGGCAGGGTCAATGTGACCTTCGGCGCAAGTGACGAGGCCACCGCCGACGCTCGCGCGCGGCTCGGTGCAGGTCGGCTTCATGCCGATGGAGACGTATCTGGCGCACAAGGACACGCTGCGGCTGGTCTCTGTGCCGGAGGAACCCGCCGGCGACACGGAGCGTGTCGGGCTGTATTTCCCGGCCTCTCCGACCAGAACCGCACGCTGCGCGCGGCGTTTGAAAAGGATGCGGCGGACGGCGGCGCGCTGCATGCGTGGGAGACGCTGCTCGGCAGCTTCTGGATGGATAATGGGAGCGACCCCGTGTTCGCCGTGCCTGTGGATGACGATGTGGCCCGGCGGTTTCTCGACAGCATGATGGACGTGAACGCCAATGGCATGACGGCGGACTAGCATTCCGCGCCTGACAGAGTACGTCAGCGCGGATGAGGTGTTCTCCACTGCGATCTTGTGGTGCTGCACGGCGAGGCCCGGATGAGGCGCTTTGGATGGAGATTTACGGCTGCACGGTCGGCGGCGAGACGGTGTCCGTCAGTACCGCTGACGCCATCGTCGGCGGCGACGAGTTCGCTGCGGCGCTGCTTGCCGCGCTGGAAAAGCTCAGTGCGGACGAGACGGCACAGACGGTGCTGCGGCTCTACGATGGAGACGGTGTGCGCTACGGTGGGGCCGACACGCAGGCTGTGGAATTTGCGCAGTATCTGCTCGGCAATACAGAGGGCGTTTACCAGCTCACGAGCGAGTAAAGAGAAACGCGCGGCGACGCCGCGCGTTTCTAGCCTCTGCACAGGCTCAGATCATCATCTGTATCCCGTTGTCCTCAATGCCGATCTCGATTTTCGGCACACCGGGGGCGTATTCGCCGTCGAGCGTCCATGGAATGCTGCCGTCGCTCTCCGCCGTGACCTGGCGGACATGGCGGAAGATGAGCGCGTTGCTCGTTTCGTATTCCTCGTAAACGATGGCGCGGATGGTGCGCTGGAGCTGCAGCGGTGCTTTTCGGCACGGGCACGAGCATCAGCTCAAACTGCCCGTCGCACAGGTCCACCGCGTCGGGTGAGAGCTTCATCAGTCCCGCGATGGAGGTCGAGTTGCATACCGCGCCGAAGAGGTACTCGCCCTCGAACACCTCACCGTCGGCGGTAATCTTCATGGGATAGGGGCAGAGCGTTTCAAGGTCCTTCACGCCCTCGAGAAGATAGGCAAAGTGACCGAACATATTCTTGATGTCCTGCGGCACGGTGTAGGCCGTGCGCGTGAACGCGCCGAAGGACGCGACGTAAACGAAGTTCTTTTCATTGAACACGCCCACGTCCAGGTCGCGCGGCTGAAGGCGCATGGCGCTCTGCGCCGCGAGCGCGGGATCGGAGGAAATGGACAGGCTTGCCGCGAAGTCGTTCGTACTGCCGCCGGGCAGGTAGCTCAGCGGCGGACGCTTCTCCCGCGGCAGGCGCATGATGCCGTTGACCGTCTCGTTGAGCGTGCCGTCTCCGCCGTGGCAGACGACGAGATCGAAATCTCCGCCGAAGCGCTCGGCCAGCTCGGTCGCGTCGCCGTGCCGCCGCGTCTCCGCCACGCGGACCAGATAGCCCGCCTTGGAGAAGATCGAAACGGCGTCGAACAGCGGCGCGCGCGATTTCGTCTTGCCCGCGCGGGGATTGACGATGAACAGCAGCTTCTTTTCCACAGCATTCATCCTTTCTGCGAACGAAAAAAGTTTGAAGATTCGGTTAATTTTAGTATAGCACAGAAATTGTGCTATTGCAATTCCGCAATAATCATAGTATGCTAAGCTTGATCTATTCTGAATACGGGCAGGCACTGTGCCGGCCGAGGGCAAGGGAGGAAACATGAAGCAGAAAACCTATCTTCGCTGGGGCGTGACCATTACCGCCGCGGCCTGCGCCATTCTCGTGTTTTACGACACCTTCTTTCAGGACGGCGTGCTGTTTATTTTTATAGAAAAAGCTCTTCGGCATCCTCAAGCCCGTGCTCTACGGTCTTGCGATGGCCTACCTGCTCACGCCCATCGTGGACTTTTTCGACCGTCTCCTCCGCGACAGGCTCGGCGTCAAGCGTGCCGGACTGATGCGCTGCCTGAGCATCCTTGTGACCTGGCTCCTTGCGCTGGGACTCGTGTATCTGCTCTTCAGCATCCTGATCCCCGAGCTGGTCGCGAGCGTATCGCTGCTCTTTTCCAATCTCGAGAGCTATTACCGCACCATCTACACCTGGGTCACGCAGCTTGTGGAGGACAATCCCTACATCTCCGAGCGCGTGCTCACGCTGGTCCGTGATTACTACAACGAGCTGGTCGACTGGGTGAAGAACACCGTCATTCCCGGCGCACAGGTCGCCATCGTCGCCGTGACCGGCGGCGTGCTGAGCGTGCTGGTCTTTGCCAAGGACCTGCTCGTGGGCATCGTCGTTTCCGTTTACATCCTCGCCCGCAAGGAGACCTTCGGCCTCCACACGCGCAAGCTGCTCTACTCGCTCGTCTCCGCGCCGCACTATGAGCGCGCGCTGCGCGCCACCCGCGAGGCCGACCGCATCTTCTCCGGCTTTGTGCGCGGCAAGCTGCTCGACTCGCTCATCATCGGCATTCTGTGCTTCATCGTCTGCTCGATTTTGAAGTTCCCCTACACGCCCATCATCGCGGTCTTTGTGGGCGTGACGAACATCATCCCCATCTTCGGTCCCTTCCTCGGCGCGATCCCCAGCGCGTTTTTGATCCTGCTCGTGAGCCCCCGCCAGTGCCTCTACTTTATCATTTTCATTATTGCCCTCCAGCAGTTCGACGGCAACATCCTCGGCCCCAAAATTTTGGGCGAGACCGTCGGCATTTCGAGCTTCTGGATCGTCGTCGCCATCCTTGTCGGCGGCGGCTTCGGCGGCGTGCTGGGTATGTTCCTCGGCGTGCCGGTGTTCGCCTGCATCCACCCGCCGTGAGCTTCCTGTGTGAATCGTCCCTGCGCAAAAAGGGCGTGACGGACGACACGATATTTGCGCCCCGTCGGGTTTTGACGGGCACGACTACAACACCAAAAGGAGAATCCCATGAATAAGCACATCCTCACCCTGTTTCTTTCCCTGACTCTGCTGCTCTCCCTCGCCGCCTGCGGCGGGAACGCCGACACGACCGACGCGCGGCGCGACGCGAACGAGATCGTCGTCGGCATCGCGCAGGACCTGGAAAACAGCCTTGACCCCTACACCTCCGTCACCGCCGCGAACCGCGAGGTGCTGTTCAACGTGTTTGAGGGGCTCGTCAAGCCCGACGCGGACGGCAACCTGAGCCCCCGCCGTCGCCGAACGCTGGGAGGTCTCCGACGACCAGCTCACTTATACGTTCCATCTCCGCCCCGGTGTGAAGTTCCACGACGGCAGCGAGGTCACGGCAATGGATGTCGCATGGTCGATCGACAAGGCTATGCAGTCCGGTAACTGGAAGGCGCTGGATAACATTGACGCCATCGACATCGGCAGCGATTATGTCTCCGTTGTACTCAAGGCTGCCGACAGCGATTTCCTCTCCTACATGACGCTGGCCATCACACCGGAGGACCACGCCGACGGCGCGGACCGGTCGGTACCGGTCCGTTCAAGTTTATCTCCCGCGCCGCGCAGCAGAATCTTGTGCTGGAGCGCTTCGCCGATTACTGGGGCGAGCGCGAAGGTGGACAAGGTCACCTATCAGATTTATGAGAATGCCGAGGCGCTCGTCATGGCGCTCAAGAGCGGCGCGGTGGACATCTGCGCCCACCTGACCGCCACGCAGGCAAACCAGCTCACCGAGAGCTTTGACATTCTCGAGGGCACCATGAACCTCGTGCAGGCCGTGTATCTCAACCACGCCTACGAGCCGCTTGCGAACGAAACGGTGCGCAAGGCGCTGTGCTATGCGCTCGACCGCGAGCAGGTCTTTGACGTTGTGGCCGACGGTCACGGCACGGCGGTCGGCAGCAGCATGTACCCCAACTTCCGCAAGTATTTCCTGCCCGAGCTTGCCGACCTCTATCCGCATGACACGGAAAAGGCCAAGGCGATGCTCGCCGAGGCGGGCTATCCCAACGGCTTTGACCTCACCATCACCGTCCCCAGCAACTACCAGCCGCACATGGACACCGCGCAGGTCGTCGCCGAGCAGCTCCGCGCCATCGGCGTGAACGTGACCATCGACCCCGTCGAGTGGGCGAGCTGGCTGGAGAACGTCTATTCCGGCCGCCGCTATCAGGCTACCGTTGTCGGCGTGGACGCCAGCACTCTGACTGCCCGCGCCATGCTCGAACGCTTTACCTCTACGGCGAGTAATAATTTCACAAATTATTCTAATGTGGAATATGACAAGCCTTTGCCGCCGCCATCCGCGTCGCGACCGACGAGGAAGCGACCGCCCAATACCTCCGCTGCGAGGAAATTTTGCCGAGACCGCCGCGAACGTCTACATTCAGGACCTCGCGGACCTCGTCGCCGTGCGTAAGGGTCTCACCGGCTACCGGTTCTACCCGCTCTACGCCATCGACCTGAGCTCCGTGGCCTACACCTGACGAAATCCGAGGGCAGACGCCCTGACCGACAAAGCGAGGCGAACACCATGCGTTATACAGCGAAAAAATCGCAACGATGCTGCTGACGATGGTGATCGTCTCGTTTTTGACCTTCGTTGCCTTCCCCTCCTCTCCGGCGACGCGGCGACGCGCCTGCTCGGTACGGAGGCGACTCCCGAGCGGCTTGAGGCCCTGCGCATCGAGCTGGGGCTGAACGACCCGCTTCTCGTGCGCTACGGCCGCTGGCTGTGCGCTGCGCGGCGACCTCGGCACCTCGTACCGCTACGGACAGAGCGTGAGCTCGCTCATCGCGCAACGGCTGGGGCCCACGCTGACGCTCACGGCGCTCGCGTTCGCGCTCATCGTGGCGGTCTCCCATTCCGCTCGGCGTGCTGTCGGCCAAATACGCCGGCGGCCGGCTCGACGCGCGCTGACCGTGATCAATCAGGTCGTGATGGCGGTGCCACCGTTTTTCACCGGCATCCTCTTTACCTATCTCTTCGGCCTTGTGCTGCATCTGTTCATCGCGGGCGCGTTCCCGGCGGGCGGCGTGGGCATTACATCGGTTATCTCTTCTTCCCCGCGCGCCGTCGCGCTGCCGCGTATCGCCATGACGGTCAAGCTCCTGCGCACGTCGATCTTAGACGGGCACAGCGACTACGTCCGCACCTCCATGAGCCGCGGACGCTCGCGCAGCGGTATTCTCTACCGCCATGTGCTGAAAAACACGCTCGTGCCGGTCCTGACCTTCCTCGCCATGACGGTCGCCGACCTGCTCGCGGGCAGCGTCGTCATCGAGCAGGTGTTCGCCGTCCCCGGTCTCGGGCGGCTGCTCCTGACCTCCATCGAGGGGCGCGACGAGCCGGTCGCGCGCGCCATCGTTGTGCTGCTGGCCTTCGCCGTCATTCTCTGCAACCTCCTTGCTCGATCTGCTCGCGCGGCGCATCGACCCGCGGCTCGGCAGCGGGCGGGAGGTGCGGCATGAAAAAGAAAAATACCTTTCTGCGCGTGGGCCTCGTGCTCACGGCGCTGGTCGTCGGCTTCATTGTCCTCGGACTTTTCTGGACGCCCTACTCCCCCAACGCCATGGACTTTTCACGCCTGCTGCCGCCGTCCGCCGCGCACCCGATGGGCACGGACAAGTTCGGCCGCGACATCTTGAGCCGCGTTATGGTCGGCGCCGGTGACACGCTGCTCATCGCGCTCGGCACCGTCGCCATCGGCACCGTCGCCGGCACGCTCGTCGGCGCGCTGACCGGCTGGTACGGCGGCTGGGTGGACGGGTGCTCATGCGTCTGAACGACGCGCTCGCCTCCTTTCCGAGCATTCTCATTCTGCTCGTGCTCGTGAGCCTGCTCGGCGGCGGGCGAGAGCACGATGACGCTTTTGCGCTCGGCATCGTCTTTGTCCCAAGCTACGCGCGTATCGTGCGCAGCGAATTTGCCCGCGCGCGCACGCAGAACTACGTCCATTCGGCGGAGCTGATGGGCGCGTCCACCGCGCGCATCCTCTTTGTTCACATTCTGCCGAACATCTGGCACACGCTCGTCTCCGCCATCACCATCGGCTTCAACAACGCTGTGCTCGCCGAGGCGGCGATGAGCTACCTCTCCATCGGCGTTTCGCCCGACGAGGCGAGCCTCGGCTATATGCTCTCGGAGTCGCAGAGCATGCTCGGCTCCGCGCCGTGGTACGCGCTCGGCACGGGCGCGGTCATTGTGCTGCTGATCCTCGGCGTGAGCCTGATCGGCGAGGGCCTGCAGCGCGGCGAGAACTGATTTTCAGAAAGGAGATGCCCCCATGGTCGAGATCCATGATCTGCACGTCCGCTTTCACGGCGCCTCGCGCGAGGCCGTGGCGGGCATCGACCTGACCATCCGCGACGGCGAGGTCGTCGGGCTCGTGGGCGAGAGCGGCAGCGGCAAGACCGTGACCGCCATGACGCTCTCGCGGCCTCATCGAGCGCAAAAGGCCACGCTCTCCGGCGAGGTGCGCTTCGACGGGCGCGATATCCTACGCCTGCCCCGCGCGGAGCTGCGCGCCATCCAGGGCCGCGAGCTCGGCGTCGTCTTTCAGTAGCCGATGACCGCGATGGACCCGCTCATGCGCATCGGCCCGCAGGTCGAGGAGGCGCTGGCCGTCCACACGCAGCTGACGAAGGAGCAGCGCCGCGCGCGTGCGCTTGAGGCGCTGCATGATGTGGACCTCCCCGCGCCGGAGGAAATTTACCGCAAGTACCCGCACGAGTGCTCCGGCGGTCAGCTCCAGCGCGTGATGATCGCCGCGGCCATCGTCACCGATCCGCATTTGCTGCTGCTCGACGAGCCGACCACCGCACTCGACGTGACCGTGCAGGCGCAGATCCTCGCGCTTTTGCGCCGCTTTGAATCGGGAGCGCGGCATCTCGATGCTGCTCATCTCACACAATTTGCAGGTCGTGCGTCGCATCTGCTCGCGCGTTGCCGTGATGCAGCGCGGTCACATCGTTGAGGAGGGCGCGCCCGAGCAGCTTTCACCGCGCCGCAGCACCCCTACACCGCCGAGCTCATCAACGCCATTCCGCGCCGCGTGCGCAGAGGTTAACGCCATGGACGACCTTGTTTTAGAAGTCAAAAGCCTTACAAGCTGGTACCGCGACACCGATGAGCATGGGCGGCGGCACGACCATACCGTGCTGCACGACGTGAGCTTCACGCTTCGCCGCGGTGAAATTTTGGGGCTCGTGGGCGAGCGCGGCACCGGCAAAACGACGCTGGTGAAAAATATCCTCGGTCTGGTCAAGACCCACACGGGCGAGATCATCCACTACACCAAGCGCCCGCAGATGATCTTTCAGGACCCCTACTCCTCGCTCAACCCCGCCTACACTGTCGGCTGGAGCTTAGAGGAGCCGCTGCGCATCTACGGCAAGTACGACGCCGCTGAGCGGCGCCGCCGCGTCGCGGAGATCGCCGAAAAGGTCGGACTTCCCGCCGAGTGCCTGACGCGCAGGCCGAACGAGCTTTCCGGCGGGCAGCGCCAGCGCGTTCCATCGGCGTGGCGCTCATCCAAAAGCCGCGGCTCATCATCGCCGACGAGCCGGTCAGCGCGCTGGACGTGACCATTCAGCGCCAGATTTTAGAGCTGATGCGCACGGTGCGCGACGAGCTGGGCATCTCATTCCTCTTCATTTCACACGACCTCAACGTGGTCTATCAGCTCTGCGACCGTGTGATGGTGATGAAGGACGGGCGCATCGTGGAGGAAAACACGGTGCAGGAGCTTTTTGACCACCCGCGCGAGGCCTACACGCGCGAGCTGCTCTCTGCCGCCGACTGATGCCATGAAAGCCTTGTTTTCCCATTACAAAAAACTGCATCTCTGGCTGCTCGCGGACCTTGCGCTTCCTTGCGGCCTTTCTTGCTTGCGCGTCAAAGCCGAGGCGCTATGAACGCCCTGACGGAGGGCTTCACAAACCCCTGCGCCGCATGCTCGGCAGCTGTGCGAGTGCGTCCCCTTCTCCGTCGCGGAGGGGCTGTACGTCCTCGCGGCGATGGGCTTTCGCCTTTCGTGCTGGGCGTGCGCGCCGTCGCGCGCAGCCGGCACAGAAGCGGCACAGTCTACGCGCTCGTGCTTGGGCTTGGGAACGCGGTTTTGACCGTCTATGTGCTCTTTTGCCTGCTCTGGGGTGCGAATTACTACGCTGACAGCTTCACCGACAAAAGCGGCCTCGCCGTCGAGGCCGGTCGCCGTCGACAACCTCGAGCGCGTGACGCGGCAATTCGCCGCACTTGTGAACGAATACGCCGGAGACATCCCCGCGCCGCCGACGGCGCCTTTGCCGGCGACCGCGCGGAGATCCTCGCCTACGCGCCGAAGATCTACGAAAATCTGTATGAGGAATTTCCGTTCCTCGAAATGACCGATGTGCCGCCCAAGGCCATGCGCTTTTCCCGCGTGATGAGCGCGATGGGCTTCACCGGCTTCTACTTCCCGTTCACGGGCGAGTGCAACGTAAACGTCGATTTCCCCGCCGCCACGCTGCCCTCCACCGTCGCGCATGAGCTTTCTCACCGCCGCGGCATCGCGAGCGAGCAGGAGTGCAATTTTCTCGCCGTGCTCGCCTGCCTGCGCTGCGGCGACGCCGCCGCTACGCGGGCGCGCTGTGAAATATTCATGTTGTCGCAAATCCTTTCATATTCTTTGCCAAACGAAGAAAGGAGCTCCGCCATGAAACGAATGTTCCCGATGATCCTGCTGTTCGCGCTGCTTTTGTGCGTGCCCGTGCGCGCCGACGAGCTCACGCTCGACGCCCCCTCCGCTCTCTTGATGGAAAAGCAGACCGGCACCGTGCTCTACGCCAAGGATGAGCACACGCCGCGTGAGGGCGCGAGCATCACGAAGGTGATGACGCTGCTGCTCACGATGGAGGCCATCGACTCCGGCGCGCTCTCGTATGACGATACCGTCACAGGCAGCGCGCACGCCGCCTCGATGGGCGGCAGCCAGATCTGGCTCAAAGAGGGCGAGCAGATGCGCGTCGAAGACCTCATCAAGGCCGTGTGCGTCGTCTCCGGCAACGACGCGGCCGTCGCGCTCGGCGAGCATCTGGCAGGCAGCGAGGAGGCGTTTGTTGCGCGCATGAACGAGCGGGCGAAGGAGCTCGGCATGCACGACACGCACTTTCTCAACTGCACGGGCCTGCCCGCGGACGGGCATGTCACCTCGGCCTACGACATCGCGCTCATGTCGCGCGAGCTCATTTGGCGCCACCCCGACATCCGCCGCTTTACGACGATCTGGATGGACTCGCTGCGCGACGGGGCATCCATGCTCGTCAATACCAACAAGCTCGTGCGTTTTTACCCCGGTGCGACGGGACTCAAGACCGGCTCGACCGATTCGGCCAAATACTGCATCAGCGCGACCGCGGAAAAGGACGGCATGGAGCTCATCGCAGTCATCCTGGGCGGCAGCACGAGCGACAAGCGCTTTTCCGATGCCAAAGCGCTTTTGAATTACGGCTTTGCGGCGTACTCGCTCGTCACCGTCACTCCCGAAGCTCCGCTGCCCGCCGTGCCCGTGACGCTCGGCACGCAGAAGACGGTGCAGAGCGTTCTGACGAGCGAAAACGCCCTGCTTCTCGAAAAGAGCCGCGCAAACGGCCTGACGCAGGCCGTCTCGCTGCCCGAGAGCATTGATGCGCCCGTCGAGGAGGGCGAGCCGCTCGGCACGCTCGACATTTTCGACGCAAACGGCACGCCGGTCGCATCGCTTCCGCTGCTCGCGGGCGAGAGCATACCGCACCTCACGTGGAGCGAGCTTTTCTGCCGCCTGCTCAAGCTCGCCTACTGCGGGGCGTAAGCTCTCTCTGTTTTCCACAAAAATTGCTCCGAAACTTTTCCGTTTTACGCTCATGCGTATAATTTTTAGCCATTTTTCGGCAAAGCATGCTTTTCTTGCTTGACAGAATCGAAAAAAGGTGTATACTGCAAGCAATTTCATAAGTCTTGATAGAGGCGCGGCTGACATGAGTAGCCCCCAACAAAACGGCAGGAGACCGTGGGGTGCGGAAGGGGACGCCGCCGAAGGGTCGATAAAATCCCTGTTTTGTCGATACTTGGGTCGTCGGGAAATACCCGGCGGACTGTCGTCCGGAAGGACGGAGTGCTGTCATGATCGACGCGATCAGGAGCTTTGATGTGTTTCACATCGGTTGTTTGATGTTTTTGTGTTAAGTCATGATGGAAATCATGGCTTAATTTTTTTGCTCTGTGCGCAAAGCACAGGAAAGGAGAAACATCATGCAATTCGTCGGAACCTTTTGGGCGCTCGTGCCCCCCATCATCGCCATTACGCTGGCGCTGATCACCAAGGAGGCGTACTCGTCTCTCTTTATCGGCGTCGTGATCGGCGCGCTCTTCGCCTGCGACTTCGCCCCCGTCGCCACGATCGACATGATCGTCAACGACGGTATCATCGCCGCGATCGCGGACAACGCGGGCATCTTTCTCTTCCTCGTCCTGCTCGGCATCATCGTGGCGCTCGTCAACTTAGCAGGCGGCAGCGCGGCCTTTGGCCGCTGGGCGGAAAAGAACATCCACACCCGCGTAGGCGCGCAGCTTGCGACGTTCGTGCTCGGCATTCTCATCTTCATCGATGACTATTTCAACTGCCTGACCGTTGGCTCGGTCATGCGTCCGGTCACCGACCGCCACCAGATCTCGCGTCCCAAGCTCGCCTACCTCATCGACGCCACTGCCGCCCCCGTGTGCATGATCGCGCCGATCTCGTCCTGGGCGGCCGCCGTATCCTCTACGGCCGAGGATCTCGACACCGGCATTTCCGGCATCCAGCTCTTCATCCGCGCCATTCCCTATAACTTCTATTCCCTTCTGACATTCGTCTTCATCATCACGCTCACGCTGCTCAAGTTCGACTACGGCCCGATGCGCGGCTTTGAAGAGCGCGCCCGCAACACGGGTGACCTCTCTGCCGCTCCCGGCAGCACCGAGGAGAACGCCAACCCCAAGGGCCGCGTCATCGACCTTGTCATTCCCGTCATTATGCTCATCATCCTCTGCACCATCGGCATGCTCTACGTCGGCGGCTTCTTCGGCGCTGACACGTCCGGCTGCACCGATTACGCCGGCGACTTCATCGGTGCGTTCGGCAACACGGACGCCTTTGTCGCTCTCCCCTGGGGCGGTCTCATCGCGCTGGTGCTCACGGTCATCTACCTTGTCGCCCGCCGCGTCGTCGGCTTCCGTGCGGCCATGGGCTGCGTTCCCAAGGGCTTCCAGGCCATGATCTCCCCGATCATCATCCTGACACTGGCCGTCTCCCTCAAGACCACGCTCAACGCGCTGGGTGCCGCAGACTATGTGCACGATCGTTCAAAGCCCGTCAGCCGTGCGAGCGTTTCGCGTTCGGCGGTGTAGACGGGAATGCCGCCCGCAGCGGGAGAGAATGGGCTGCGCGTCGCCCTCGATGTGCCGCCGCTCCATCAAAAGCGAGCGGCTCATAGCCTGCGTCGAGCGCGGTGGCGATGACCTTGGGGCTCTCGGCGATGAAAACGCCCCTTGTCCGGCTCCAGACGGTTTCGCAGCTGCGCCTCGGTCAGGCGGGCGTAGACGTCCAGCTCCGGCGCGGCCAGGTCGGTCACTTCGATGATGTGCGGCATAGTCTCGGTTCCTCTCCCCTCGCCGGAACAAGCCGGCAAGAGCGGAAATTCTGCTCTCAGTATAGCAAACGCACCGGGGCTTGTCCATCGAAACTTCTCCCTCGCCGCCGTTCGACGGAACATTCGCTATATTTTTTTCGTTTCAGGTGTTGACACGGTGACCGAAATATGGTATATTAATCGTTGCCGATATCCGCCGGTGTGGTGGAATAGGTAGACACAAGGGACTTAAAATCCCCGGTAGCGATACTGTACCGGTTCGAGTCCGGTCACCGGCACCAGTATTTCCAAATTCCATATCGCGGGATAGAGCAGCTGGTAGCTCGTCGGGCTCATAACCCGGAGGTCGCAGGTTCGAGTCCTCCTCCCGCAACCACATTGTGCGACCAAAAAGATATCGCACCGGAAAAGCCCGAACCATGCGGTTTCCGGGCTTTTTTCGTGTCCATTTTGACTGCACAAGAAAAAGATATCATCCGCCTTTCCCCTATGGGGTGAGGACTTGAACTAAATCCCGGCGCTTTTCAGCCCGCTTTCGAGGTGAAAATACGGAAATAATTCGTGTTCTCCAAAAAATATTTTGTTAATTTTGAACGTGGATTGTACCAAAATGTAGTACAATCCCGTTCTGAAGAATTCTGTGGCCGTCACCTAATTCAGGTGGCGGCTTTTTTTATTTGCGCGGGCGTTTGAAATGACTGGAGGTCTTTCTGATGGAGCATCACAACAAGATGGATAGAGAACAATTTTACCGAGAACTTTTGCAACGGTGCTTTTGGCCGGGAAGGCTTCACCACGCAGCCGGAGCAGGATGATCTTCTCCCGGTGGAGTGGGATGGTCTCCCTCTCTGCCGGATCACAGCGGACGGGAGGCGTTCGCTACTGGCAGGAGGATGTAGCAATGGCGGAACGGGAACGAGCCTGTGAGCGAGCTACTGATCTGGCCTGCACAGTGCGGGAGTACATGACGCTGCTTGAACAGGCTCCGCCCCTGCAGGCCCAAAGCCTGACCGGCGACTACCGCCTGCTGGCCGACTTCAACGGCACAGTGCTGGCTGCCCACCCCACCCGGCTTGGCGTCCAATTCGTCACATGGGACTGGAGCTTCGACCGCACAGGTCTCAATCAGGGCAATTACTTTCAGGATAATTATACAGGTAGCCAAGCAGGACTTCGCCATCCGCGCCGGTCTCGTCTCCAAACAGCTGATTTTTAACGAAGCACAGCTCACCGAAATCTATCGATGCTGCACCGACACACTGGATGCCGGAGTTGATTTGACTGTCGACCAGGAACAATGCATTAAAGTGTTCAGGAACAGATCCCATTGGAATGCCCAACATCCTGGAGCGCATGCGAGAGCAGGAGCAGCACTCCATGGATTCTCAAAGCCAGGAACTGACCATGTAATACACCGTGGAAGTTTGATGCCAGCGGATTTGACTTCCAGTCCGTCCAGCTTTCCGGTATCCAGCCGGAACTGTACAGTGTTTATCAGGCAGCCAAAGCCATCTCCACCGGCAGCCGCAATATCACTCTTGCCAATCTCGCATCCCCCGGAATTGGTCACAGATGAGGCGTTCCACCTGATTGTCTGCGCTCTGCTTCTGGCTAAGTACGGAGATGCGATTTTGAATTTTGAAAGAAGGTGATGCAATGTGATGATGAAAGCAGTTCTGAGCAACGCCAACCACCCGGAATACGGTGTTGCGACGATCCCTCTTCCCGTTCCCAGAAATCAGTACGACCACTGCGTTGCGCTGTTGGAAGCACTGGAGATCGGCGATGCTTCTGAAGCTGACTGCCGCCTGGACTCGCTCGACAGTGCCTGGCCTGTGCTGAATCAGCTGGTATGCACCAAGGTCAACCTTGATGAGTTGGACTATCTGGCAAAGCGGCTGGATAGCTTTACTGTGGGCGAGTTTTCGCAATTTCAGGCGATGGCTGAAAAGCTGAATCTCACCAGCATGAAGGATCTCATCAACCTGACCTTTGGACGGAGAGAAACCGCCATTGTTGTCAGCAGGCAACGGTGATTACGGACTTCACAAATTTACGGGAGATTGGCCGTGACCATATACTACATGAACATCCACGGCGGCTGCGCAAGCATGGAAGAATTGGAGCAGTTGGACGGAGAGGAAACCGCCATCCTGCTGAGTCATTTTTGAGTATGACCCCAATCTGGACGCAGTTTTATGACTACGAGCGGTATGGCCTGCAGCACATGGACTAGCAGTCCGGCGTGTTTACCGACCGCGGCTATATCGCCTACCAGGGTGCGCTGAGTCTGGAGGAACTGATGGCGGATGACCCGGCAGAAGCCTATCAGCGGGAACAGGACTTTCAGATAGGGGGAATGGCATGATCCAACTCTTCATGAAACGAAGCGGCAGTCCGGCCATTGTCCTGCTCCATTTTCCCGCATCGCATGACGCTATGACAGAAGCGGCCAGCCAGCTTGATGAGGCCAGCAGAGCAGGACAAAACAGAGATCGTCGAGATCAAAAGCGTGATCGCTAATCTGCCGTCGTACCTCAGCGGGCTTGACCCCGATTCCAGAACGCAGCTTGCACAGCTGAATCAGCTTTCCAGCATCATTGCCAAAATGGACTCCCGCAAACGAAATATCTATGCCGGTGCCTTGGATGGCAGCAGCATCAATAATCTAAATGATGTTATCCGTGTAGCGGAACAGGTATCGGACTATATTCTCATTCCCAATGTTAATTCAGATGTGACGCTTGGCCGCTATGTCGCCGTTGCCGGTCCAGATGAATGGTGACCCCAGATTTCCCGAAGCGGCCTGGCCCTACCTGGACTTTTGCGAAAATCGGCGCAGAATACTATGCCGAGCATGGCGGCGCCTATACCTATGCAGGCTATGTGCTCCGCAAGCAGGATGATGAGCTTGTCAGAGAGAAAAATCGAAGATCCAGCTTGACCTCTCCTCCCAAGCGCAAATGAGTAGTCTGCCTTCCGGCAACGAAGGAAGAATTGGAGCAGTAAAAAGAACACTGGGAATCGATTGTTTTGTAGAGGCAGCAGTCACCAGAGTGTCGTTTTTCTGTTCCCTATATGGACGGGCACATTCCCACTACAGGAGTCTGCGTGGAAGACGCAAACGAATTGGCCTGGGCCATCGAGGGGATGCAGGGTGAAGATGGTGAGCTGCTGAAATATCTGTCGGTTCTTTCTGTGGAACAGCCGGGGACTATGCAGGATGCTCTTCGATATGCCATGAATCTGGACGACTACGAGCGCATCCCGGAGGACGCCTATGAATACGGGCAAACGGTCCTTCGGCGCATCGGTGCCGATGATGAACTGATCGATACCATCGACGGATATATGGATTTCGAGAAGCTGGGCGAGGACGCCATGGTGGAGGACGGAGTCCGGCGCACGGAATTTGGCCTGATTCGCCGGTGCAGCAGCCCCTTTGCTGAGGAAACGCAGGCGATGGAGATGGAAGGGCTTTCCTGATGCCCCACGAAACCGAACTGCTCTGCGTAAAGCTGGCGGCGTATTCTCTCCTCGATATGCAGGTGACCTGAACAACACGATCAATGATTGGGAGGAATGTGAATGAAGAAGAAAATAATGATCACAATAGCATCTATGGCGGCACTGGGAGCCGCTGTCGCCGGGTATCTCCACTTTCCGGCAAGATGCCTTTTGGCCATAGCCATTTCCGCTGAGCTGTGGTATGTTGTGTAGCTATACCAAGGGGAAAGAGGTGAAATAATGAGCGTCAATGCGATGACTGAGGAGTATGAGCATATCGAGCTGTTTGGGAAGCCTGCCCTGTTCACCAATGCGCGAGTAGACACCCACACTGTGCCGGACGGTTGGCATGTATATGATCTGCGAGGCAGTGACAATGATCCGGCTCACCCTGTACGCTGGAAATTCTGGTTGTGGTTAATCACGCTGGTTCTATCGTTGTGCCGGAACCGATTTCCTTTCCGGATAATCAGGACTACCGTGAGATTGGTGATGCGCTGGATTTTCTCGGCGATGAGATCACACTCACGGAATTTTGCAAACAGTATGGGTTGAAGACTCCACCCAAATATAAACTCAGGCCCGCTTCTCGTGAGGAGGCGGGCCTGTTCTATTCAGGTGGAAGAAGAACGGGACCTTCAGGCCGGTACAGTGGGCCATGTGCGGATGGATTTCGGTTCTTCCGGAAAAGGATTTCACCATTCCTGGTGGCCCCATAACGAAGACCAATTCAACACCGGGGAATTTAAGGATGACCTTCAGGAAGTGGTGGACACCCTTCGTGCCGATGGCCCGTTGAAGGATCTGGCTTCGATGAGAAGCTACTGCTATCGGAACGGCGGCGGAATTACGCAGGACGGCCAGAGTTATGGTTACATCGCAGAAACGAAGCATTACCGCTACTGCCTGCGCTGCACCCCGTTTCCGGCGACTACCAGGGGTATCTCTACTGCTATGACCTGCGTCAGCAGCAGATGGCCCAGCAGAACAGGGCCGTGGGGCGTGCGACCTTTGCCAATGGGGAACAGCGGGAGTATCACGATCCCCAAACCTATCTGGCGGTGCCATCCGGCAGGAACTGCCGTATCGGCATGTGACGGGTTTCCGGTATGAGACTCTGACGGATGACCCGGCTGTCCGCAAACAGGTGGATGACATCCTCTTCGACCTTTATGGCGAAGAAAAATCCCCATTCTCTTGCGGACTATGAAAACAATCCCGGCCAAAATATGAATATGGGAGGAATGTAAATGTCAGCACCAAAAGAATGGCTGGACTTCCTGCGGGAACAGTTCCCCCGCAGGTTCGAGGATCAAGCTCAGAGAGATGAAAGACCCGTATGCCCCGCTGGAGCCGGGCAGCACAGGGACTCTGGACTACATCGACGATGCTGGACAGTTCCACATGAAGTGGGACAATGGCAGAACCCTGGCGCTGACTATCGGAGAGGACAGCTTCACTGTCCTGCCGCCTGAGCCCACCACGCTGAAGCTGTATATGCCCCTGACCGCCGATCTCTACACCCGCAACGAGTATGGAGAGATGGAGGATGACTGCACTCAGTTGGACGGAAGGTCGTTGCGGGCTATGAAGGTGAGATCCTCAGAGCTCTCGATCAACAACCGGATGCCGGAAGAATCCGAGAGCGGCATCATGCACTGGTATGGCGAGGATGACAGCGTCAACCAGAAGGTCAAATCCGCCGTGTTCACCGTCGAGGAGCGGAACGGCCGGCTATGGGGCGTGGCTGAGTGCCGGGTGGTCGGCGCCCTCACCCCGGAAGATCTGACTACCCTGAAGGAGTACATCTCCGGTCAGGCGTCGGATGGCTGGGGCGAAGGCTTTGAACAGCGAGAGATCTGCGTCGGCGACGACGAGCTGTATGTCCACCTGTGGAGCATGGAGGACAATTGGGACATCCGGAAACCGAGGCGGAGCAGTTCGCGCCCAGAGTGGCAGACGGCCTGCCGGAGATGTGCTTCTCCACCCTCAGGTCCACCGGCGATCTCATCTGCATCCGCCGGGGCGAGACCGGCTACTACCCCTCCGATTGGGACACCGGCGACAAGGAGAAAAATGTGGAGCTGGCGGACGAGCTGAACGAAAACTGGGAGTCAGCCCCATTCAGCGGCAGGCCATGGAGGTGGGCAGTATGTGGGCTGGATGCCCCCGGCGCTGACCCCGCCAAGTACCAGGAAGACTATGTGGGCAGCATGTGCGGCTGGGATGTTCCCAAAATGGTGCCTTGATCCCCGCCACGAGTAATGAGGATGGAGCATGGAACGACGATGGGAGGGATGACACTTGAATAAAGTGTTCCGTGTGGAGCTGTTCGGCGGAAAAACGGATCGGTGGTGCGAGCTGGAGCTTCCGGCTACCTACTACGGCCTTCTGGATGCGCTGGACAAGCTTCAGATGACGCAGGGTGAAAAGCCGAGATGGGAATTCCTCGAACACCATGGCTTTGTCTTCCTGCAAGACCATTTGGCCCATGAATGCGATCTCTATCAGCTTAAACGCTTTGGCAACCTGTCTGGGACAGATGAACGGCAGAGAAAAGACTGCCTTCGAAGGGCTGTTCAACATGGAAGTGTCCAAAAATACGGTCCCATCAGCGTTGCCACCATGATCGACCTGGCCTACAGCACAGACTGCTGCCACGTGATCAACGCCACAACGGACGAGCAGCTCGGCAGGTTCTACGCCGAGAATGATTTCATCCCCGCCTTGACAAAGTTCCCCGACCCCATCTTCGAGTACCTGGACTTTGAGAAGCTCGGCAGAAACGCCCGATTTGAGGAGGGCGGCGTCTTTGCAAACGGTGGTTATGTCACGCAGCACAACGAGCTGAAGCAGGTATATGACAGTCTGGCCTTGATCCCCGAAGCGCCGGAATATGGCATCCGCCTGACGGTCGGCAAGTGTCCCTCCCACTCCGATGAGCAGCCGGACAACAGGATGTCCTGGATCTGCCCCGCTACGCAGGAACGGCTGGACGCTGTTCTGGAGGCTTGCGGAGGCGCTTCATGGTCATGAAATGGTCTTTCAGGTGAAGGACAGTGCAATGCCCGCGCTTCTGGATAGCACGGACTGCGACGATATCCACGGACTGAACGAGTTGGCCAAATGCTTTAAGGAGATGAGCACACAAGGAGAACTTTCCGATTCAAGGCAGTCATCCTCGCGGCGGATTGCCACGATATTGCCGCCGCTGTCCGGGATTGCGGAAAATCTGGATGACTACCTGCTCGAGCCAGATCAGCGGACCCCCGAGGAGGTAGCCATAGAGGAACTTCGCTTCATTGTGGATGAGCATTCCCGGTCCATTCTGCAGAAAGCACGTCAGTCCTCTACAGCTATGGTCAGGATGTCATGGCAGCACACAACGCACTGTTGACCCCCTATGGGCTGGTCCAGCGCAGAGATGGCGAGCCGATCCGCAGCGAAGAAATGCAGGCAGAGAAGGCCGGAATGGAGATGATGTGATGGCAAATCGGCAAACCAGGCGGCTCCTTGATCTCCTGGACGGCTTTGAAATGACCAAGTCCCAGCACGACTGGCTGGAGCGGCGGTTCGAGAACATGACGGTCAAAGAAAGCCTCCTGTTCCGCGGGGCAATGCAGATCGAGCGCTCGAGATGGCCTGCGATGTGATGCTGATTGCCAATCAGCTGGATCACTACGATCTGTTCTACGGCGCCGGGGACGATGCCCGACTTGGCAAATTTATCATGGAGCAGATCCAGCGTCCCTCCTCCCAGGCCCGTGCATTTCTTGACCCGGAGAAAGTGGGCGCAGCTTACCGTCAGAAAGGTGGGAACACCTTCTGCGACGGGCACTTCATCAGGGTCACCTCCCTGATCGATCCGTTTCTGGATGGCGCCCCGACGCTGAATCCCGACAAAGGCGACTACGGTATCCGAGTCAGGCTGGCAAGCCGCTTCAATACGGACGGCGTGTGGGTGGGATTCCCGGACACCGGCGAGTATATGGATGCCGCACACCCGGACGAGCTTCTCCTGGCGCTGGACGCACTGGAGGTGGACTCCTTGAGCGAGTGCATTGCTGTGGATGTGGACTGCTGCCTCCGCAGCTGGAAGAATATTCTCACTCAGTACGGCTCCGCGGCAGAACTCGTCCGTCACGCCATCGACTTCGGCTATGTCTGGGCGAACAGGGGCAGGGAGGACCCAGTGGCTGGATAAATGGCAGGCTGTGATGGAACTGGAGGATTGCCGCCGCCTGGATTACGCCTTGGATCTGGCGCAGAACCTCCACTGCTACCACTTCATGCCCCGTGACATGGATCTTGCCGATTACGGAAAAGAGCTGGCGAAAACGGGATGGCATCTATCCCAAGGATGAGCTGCTCGCCTCCTGCTTCGACGCTGAGGGGTATGCCAACCAGCGAATGAAGAACATGGGTTTGTCCGCCGCTGAGCATGGCTTCGTATCCTGGAACGGCACAGAGCTGGTCTATGAGTACAGTCAGCCGGATATGGAGCCGACCATGTCCATGTGAAAAGCCACCCACAGACCAGCCGCCGCACAACGGAGGTGATGAAATAAGAAATGAAATAGCCTGAACACCACAGGGGCCGTTACCCGAAAGGGACAAAACGGCCCCTGATTTTTGCGCTCTTTTCGGGTGACAGCCCCGGAAAGGAGCCCGCATGACCACGACAAACCCCATCGCTGCGTACCTGAAGACCTATCACAAAGGGAGCGGAAAGGGTCGTATCCAGCCGGGAGCTGGAGGCAGCTTTCAGATCCGCGGCCCCGACCTGCGCCGGTTGATCAACTGCCTGCGCGGGGATGGCATCCCCATCTGCAGCTCGGATTCCGGCTATTATTACGCCGGCACCGAGGAAGAACTGCGCAGAACGATCCGGCAGCTCCGAAGCAGGATCAAGAAGATCGCCCATGCGGAGCGCGGTCTCACCAAGGCGTTGGAGCAATCCATCGACAGCGGCCAGATATCCCTCCCCCTGGGGGGAGGTGATACCGCTTGAAAAGCTTCATCCCCTGGGTGGGAGGCAAAAGCAAGCTGCTCTGGCTGATTCAAAGCTGTCTCCCTCGCGGTATTCCCGGTTTATTGATGTGTTCGGCGGCAGCGGGACAGTCACACTGAGCCGCCCGATCCAGCAGGGATGCATGGAGGTTTATAACGATTTCAACGGCGACCTGACCAATCTGTTCTGCTGTGTCAAAAACAGAACCATGGCGCTCCTTCTGGAGCTTGGCGTTCCTGCCGCTGAACACCCGTGATGACTTCAATGTGCTGTATAAGTTTTTCTCCCGTGAGGAATTCACCGATGACTATCTGGACGAGGAGATGGAGCTGACCCAGCGATATCTGGAACCGCCGGATGCCAAGACCATCCGAAGGATGATGCTGGAACGAGCGCCCCGCGGAGATGTGCGCCGGGCCGCCGACTTTTTCAAGCTGATCCGATACAGCTTCAGCGGCGGTGCCAAGTCCTTTGCCGGAAAATCCTGCGACATCCGCCGTTTCTTCTACCTGATTTGGGAGTGCTCCCGCAGGCTGGCAAATGTCGTCATCGAAAACAAGGACTGTGTGGAGGTCGCCCGTCAGTACGACCGGCCAGACGCATTTCTGTATTTTTGATCCGCCCTATTACGATGCGGAGGACTGTTATGCGGCGGTGTTTCCCAAGGAAGATCATCAGCGCCTCCACGACGCCCTTCTGGAGTGCCAGGGGTATGTGATGGTGTCCTACAACTACTGCCCCTTCATCGTAGATCTGTACAAGGAGTTTTACATCTTCCACACCCACTCGCCCCCAACAGCATGTCGCAGAAAGCTGGAAGCGAGTACGAGGAGATCGTCATTACCAACTACGACCCCCGCCGCCACGATTCCACAAGGCATTGGCAGCTCAATATTTTCAACCTGTCTGCCGCGGACGAGGAGGAAGGAAAATACACCCTGATCCATGAACCCACAAAAGAACTCAAACAGGGAGGAATGAACATGACATTCATCAAGTACACAAGCGACGGCAAAGCCGTCATCCAGCCCGCCGCCCTGACCCTGAGCGGTCTCGACAGGAGGAAACGCTGGAGCTGCACACTCTGGAAAACGCCATCGTCCTGCTCAAGCCTGACATGGAGCCGGTGGAGAAAGCCGCCGCTATGATGACGGTGATGCGGCTGACCCAACAGCCTGTTGGCGAGGATATGCTGGCTGACTGGGAGAACCAGGAGGACGATGGGGATATGTGCGACGGCTGCCACGGCTGCGATGAAGATATGCTCCCCATCCCCGCCGAAGCCTTTGCGGATGCCGGCATCCTGTACGATAACCTCTGTGTGTTCAGCGTGGACGGCGCTGTTCTGGTGGTATCCGATGACCACAAGACCACATGGAGCGATGCGCTGACCAAGGCGATCCTTTCGAAAGTGGGAAAGCCAATGACTAAAGACCACGCCTACCTCTACCTCAGTTCCCTCTCCGAGGCCAAACGGCAAAACGAGGTGGCTCTCTGGCGGGCAAGCCACTTGGAGAACATCGCCTGTAAGCAGGCCATCGAGGAATCCATCCGCCGGGGCTTTGATGGGATGCACCTGGACCGTGACTGCGCCAGAAGTGTCATCGATAATTTCGGATTCAAACGTGTGGGGTGGGTGCTGTCCGCCACGCTTCAGCAAAAGCAGTACGATGGACGATTCAGCCCGCAAAACAAAGCGTGGGCCGCCTCCACCTTCATCCCGCCCAGCGACCGCAATTATGAGTTTACCGTGGAGAGCCACCCCGCCGTGCTGGACGGCTTCGTCAACGACTTCCGCAAGGCACAGGCAGAGCTGAAGCTGTTCACCGGCTCCCAGTGCGACGATATGACCGGGCCAAAATCTGGAGGGCAAGGTGCTGGTCATGAGTCCGTTCACACTGAAGGAGTCCTGCTGGGCGCCGGAGAATCAGCTCTGGCTGGCCACCGGCGGGTTTGGCTGCGCCCCCAACGCTGCGGGCCGAGCGGTATATGCCACCTGCCTTGGCGACGGAGAGCAGACCCGGTGGAACCGCAGCGACTTCATCGGCATTCTCCGGGAGGAGCATCTGCCCGACTGGGCCAGAGAGCGGCTGGAGCAACTCCGGCAGGAATCCCCGCCGGTCTCCCGAAATGAGTCATCCATCCATGTAAAGAAAGAAAGGAGATTTGTCACATGGCAACACAGAAGAAAAAAGCAGCAGGAAACCCCCACGCCCCAGGTGGAGGCGCGAATCGACCGTATGGTGGATGGAGACTTCAAGACCAAAGCCTACGCCAGCGCTACTATCGGCGGGGCCTTTGCCGTCCACGGCATCCGGATCATCGAGTCCGGTCGGACAAGGGCGTTTCATCTCCATGCCCCAGGACTCCTATAAGAAAAACGGTGAGACCAAGTGACAACGACACCTTCCATGCCATCACCGCCGAGGCGCGGACCGCACTGGTGGAGGCAGTCAATGACGCTTACGAGCAGAAGCTCCAGGAGCAGCAGGAGCAGAAAGGCGACGCTCCCGAGCAGAGCTAGGTGAGTCAGCAGATGTAAACCGGTTGTCCGGAAGGAGGTGATGCACCCTGAAAAGATTCGTTTCACAGTAGACAATCGAAACCGCCTGATCTTCTATGGCAACACGGTGGGCTATGTGAAGGATGACGCCGCTGTGTGTGGACGAGATGTTCCAGACGGATGAGCTGTCCCGTTATCTGGCCAGAATGAACCTGGCTCCCCAGTGGGAGGAGGGCGTATTCGACCGCCTGACTGCCGGTGAGGTACCGGTGAGGAGCTGGGTCCTGAGCCGCAGAAGGGCTGCCGCATCTGGCAGCTCCGAAAAGATGAACATGGATGTCACCATGCGTTTCATCGGATATGAGGATCTGGTCAAAAGTTCGGAGAACCGGATGCCGGCAACTATACCCAGGTATTCGAAGGGAATCCTGGGAACCAATGATCTGGAGCGGATCTATGCCATCTGCAGGGATAGCCCTCCTCCCGGATACCAGGGGATACCGAATGGCACTGTCCGATGTGGTGGAGCTTTACGACGCTTCCGGCAGCGAGTTTTATTACTGCGACCGGGTGGGCTTTCGTCCCATCCAGTTCAGCCAGAGTCAGGAGCAAGCAGAATGTATTGAAATGACCATGTAGGCTGGACGTTTGCCCATCGTCCGGCCTTTTCCTTTTTCAGGGCGCCCGGCCGCAGCCCTCCCGCATCAGGAAGACTGTGACCGAACCTACATCATCAAACCATCCACAAACAATCAAAATTGATTTACTTACAGGAGGTATTTTTTCATGAAGAAGCTGTTTTTTTAAGAACATCGCCAACACCGCCAAGACCACCGCCGCCAGCTACAAGTCTTCCATCGCCGCCTTCCACAGCCGGGCTGTCAGCGGCAACGCCGGCGAGGGCTACATCGATACCGCCGTCAAGGTGCTGATCGCCGTCGTTCTTGGCGCCCTGGTGCTGGCCGGTCTGTACGCTGTGCTGAACGACACGGTTATGCCCACCGTGACTCAGCGCATCCAGGAGATGTTCGACTACGCCGGCTGATGCACTGGGCGCAGGCGCTGGCCTTCTGCGGCGGTCTCATCTATGCCGCCGTGGATGACCTGAAAACCAGAACGGTCTGCGACATCGTCTGTATCATCATTGCTGCGGCGGGGCTGATCACCATCAGCCCCGCCTCCCTTTTGGGGGCGCTGCTGGCAATGGCCCCATTTTACCTCTGTGCAGGTCTCGGCCTGATGGGGGCGGCGATTGGCGGTTAGCCGCCGCCGTTAGGCTTTGTTCTGGGAGTTGACCGGGTAATCACGGCTTGTTCGTCTTATGGCCGCTGCGCCCTTTTCGTTTCCTTTGCCATGCGGGTGATCCCGGCACTGCGGGAGGGCGCATCGGCAAACAGCCGCTGGTTCCGTATTTCGCGGTGGCTTTCATCCCCGCATATTTCTTATAAGGAGGCTCATATGAAAATCTTTCGCAACCGCACCGTGGTCGGTGTGCTGTGTATCCTTCTTGGCGCTCCTCATCTGCTTTGGGGTGACGCCCCTGTTCAGCCGCAGCGCCAGCGAGAAGACTGAAATCGTCCGCGTCACCGCCGACATCAAGGAGGGCGACGAGATCACCGCTGAGATGGTACAGACTGTGGAGGTGGGCGCTTATAACCTGCCGTCCGGCATCATGACAGACAAGATGACGTCATTGGCAAGTATGCCACCGCCGACCTGAAGATGGGCGATTACATTCTGGCCAGCAAGCTCTCCTATGAGCCCGCCGCTGAGAACGCCTATCTCTACAATCTGGACGGGAACAAACAGGCCATCTCTGTCACCATCAAGGCTTCGCCACCGGCCTTTCCGGCAAACTGGAGAGCGGCGACATCGTTTCCGTCCTCGTGGCCGACTACAAAGGGCATGGGCGAAACCGTGATCCCGCCCGAGCTGCAGTATGTAGAGGTCATCTCCGTTACCGCCTCCTCCGGCTACGACGCCAACACCGGCGAGGCGGTTGGGGATGAAAAAGCTGCCCTCCACCGTTACCCTTCTGGTGACCACCGAGCAGGCCAAGGTGCTGGCCGGGCTGGAACAGGAAAGCGAGCTGCATCTGGCCCTGGTCTACCGTGGCGCACCTGAGAACGCCGATGAATTTATCGCAGCGCAGGACGCTCTGATCGAGGAGCTGTACGCCGAGCCGGAGGCCGGGGCGGCGGAGGGCGCTGAAAATGCGGAAAGCGCTGAAACCGAGGAAAGCGAGGGCGCCGATCCTGCCGCAGAGAGCGAGGCGGCTGGAGGAATGAACTTCATCAAAGGAAGCCTGTTTCGTCGAAACACAGAGCCGGAGGAACTGGAACCTGTTCGAGGAGTCCGGCGGTGGCGTTCTCGCCGTGTGGGGAAGCCCGGCTGCGGTAAAACGTTACCGCGGTGAAGATCGCAAAGCATCTGGCCTCCCAGAAGAAAAAATGTGGCGCTGCTGCTCTGTGACATGACCGCCCCCATGATGCCCTGCATCTGCCCGCCCTCCGAGCTGGAGTGCGATAAATCCCTGGGCAGCATCTTCGCCGCCCAGCGGATCTCCGTCAACCTCATCAAGCACAACCTGACCACCCACAAAAAGCTGTCCTATCTGACCATACTGGGGCTGCGAAAGGGCGAGAACGAGTACACCTATGCGGCCTGTACCAAGCAGCAGGCCGAGGAGCTCATCCGGGGCCTGCGTGAGATCGCCCCTATGTGATCATCGACTGCTCCAGCTATATCGCCAATGACATCCTCTCCGCTGTGGCGCTCATGGAGGCCGACAGCGTCCTCCGGCTGGCCAACTGCGATCTGAAGTCCATCGGGTACCTGTCCAGTCAGCTCCGCTCCTCCGGGAACTGCACTGGGACGAGGACAAGCAGTATAAAGCTGCGTCCAACATCAAGCCTCTGCAGGCTGCGGACCGCATCGGTCAAGTACTTGGGCAGCGTCGCTTTCCAAGCTCCCGCACTCTCAGGAGCTGGAGGAGCAGTATCTGGAGGGGGCGCTCCTGAATGACCTCTCCATGAAGGACAGCAAGGCGTTTCGCCGAGAAAATCTGCAAGGAGGTGTTCTAAAGGATGGGAAAAAGAATCTCGTCCCCCTCGGAGGAGGGGTTCCCAAAGGGGATGGTCCCCCTTGGAGGCGACAAGGAGCCATCATTTTCCGCAGAAAATGTGTGCGCCTTGGAAGGAGGTGTTCTGATGCTTGGCGACAAGAGAAGCAATTCGTTGTTCGCCGCGACCCCCGCCGCGCCCCGGTGGAAGCCAGGCCAGAACCGGCCGAGGTGCATGATATCGCCTTTTGAGGAAAATACCGGAAAGACTATTTTTACGGAAACCAAGGTCGCCCCCAAAGCAAGCGAAGTCTTCTTTGCCCCCAGGCAGAGGGGATGCCCTTCGGAGAGGTACTCAGTCAGGTGCAGTCCTACCTCTCCGGCGCCTACGCCACTCTGATTACAGACAGCGGATGAGGCCAAGGAGCAGATGAAGCGCCGCATCGCCCGGTATCTGCAGGACAACCGAATGGCTGTGGATGGCATGACTCAGGGCGAGCTGGTCGATGCTCTGTATACGGAAATGGCCGAATACGGCTTCCTCACCAAGTACATCTTTGCAGACGGCATCGAGGAGATCGACATCAATTCCTGGCGGGACATTGAGATCCAATATTCCGACGGCCGCACCGTCAAGCTGGAGGAACACTTTGACTCGCCGGACCATGCGGCCAATGTCATCCGCCGTATGCTGCAGAACTCCGGCAAGGTGCTGGACAACGCCAGTCCCATCATTACCTCCCGTCTGGCCAAGAACATCCGTGTTTCGGTCATCAAGACCCCGGTGCTGGACGAGGACGCAGGTGTTGCGGCCTCCATCCGAATCGTCAATCCCAAGAATCTGACCAAGGAGGACTTTGTAGGCAGCGGAACCGCTACGGAGGAAATGCTGGACTTTCTGTCCGCCTGCCTGCGCTACGGCGTTTCCATCTGTGTGGCTGGCGCCACCAGCTCCGGCAAAACCACCGTGGCGGGCTGGCTCATGTCCACCATTCCCTGACCGCAAGCGGATCTTCACCATTGAGGACGGCTCCCGTGAGCTTCAGCTCATCCGGGAGCAGAACGGCAGGGTGGTCAATTCCGTCGTCCATACCCAGACCCGTGACAGCGAGAATGAGCGGCAGCGCATCGACCAGATCGCACTGCTGGACATTGCCCTTCGTTTCAACCCCGACATCATCGCAGTTGGTGAGATGCGAGGCCCGGAGGCCAATGCTGCGCAGGAGGCCGCCCGCGTGGGCGTGGCGGTGCTGACCACCATCCACTCAAACTCCTGCGAGGCGACCTACCGCCGCATGGTGTCCCTGTGCAAAGCGTGCCGTAGATACTCCCGACGATACCCTCATGGGCTATGTCACCGAGGCTTACCCCATCGTGGTCTATTGCCGCCAGCTGGAGAACAAGCAGCGCCGCATCACCAACATCTCCGAGTGCGAGATCCTGCCGGATGGGAGCCGACGGCTTCAAAGCTCTATGAGTACAACATCACCGAAAACCGTCTGGAGGGCGACCGGTTCATCATTGAGGACACCACCAGAAGTGCGAGGAGATGTCCGGGAGTCTGCAGCGCCGCTTCTTATCGAGAACCGGGTATGCCCCGCAGTGAGCTGGAGGAGTTTCTCCAGAGGAAGGAGGCAACTGCATGACAATGATCCAACTGATCGCCTGCATTGGCATGATTGCCGGGCTTTTTATGGTGCTGGGGATCTCCCCCGCAGAAATGAGCGACAGCATCTTTTCCCGGCTGACTGCTGCCCCGGCAGCATCCGGGCGGATATCAACGAGACGACCAAGCGAAAAAAGGCCGGCTTCTTCCGCCGGAGATCACGGAAGCCCAGGCGGTGCTGGCCGCATCCGGGCGTGAGGGGAAGTTTCCCATGGTGTGCATGGCCTCCCTGGTGCTGTTTGCCCTGGGCGCCTGCATCGCCATTCTCGCCGGGGAACGCATTCCTTGTCCCTGTGCTGGCCTCGGTTTATGCTGACTCCGTTCTGGTATGTCAAGCTGACAGCCGGCAGCTTTAAAAAGGATGTGGCCGCAGAGCTGGAAACAGCGCTGTCGGTCATCACTACCGCCTATCTGCGCACGGAAAAACTTCCAGCAGGCGGTGGAGGAAAATGTCCGATACCTGCACCACCCGGTGCAGGAGGTGTTCCAGCGGTTTCTGACCCGCATCAAGCATATTGACCCGGACATGGACGCCGCACTTCACGACCTGAAATACGCCATCGACAATGAGGTGTGGCAGGAGTGGTGCGAGGCGGTATCCGCCTGCCAGACAGACCGAAGCCTGAAAAGCACCCTGACGCCCATCGTCAGCAAGCTGTCGGACATGAGAGTGGTCAACGGAGAGCTGGAAAATCTGGTCTTCGGCCCCCGCAAGGAGTTCGTCACCATGGCGATCCTGGTGCTGATCAATATCCCGCTGGTGCGGTTTATCAACACGGACTGGTATCACACTCTGGTGGACACCATCCCCGGCCAGATGGTCATCGCCGTCTGCATCGCAGCCGTATTCGTGTCCTTTGCTTTTGTGGTGAAACTGACCCAGCCTATTGAGTATCGGAGGTGAGGAAATGGGCGTACTTTTATTCCTGTTCGGGACCGCGCTGGCCGCCGGACTGTATTTCGTCCTCGCCGACCTTCTGAAGATCCCTAGACTGGCCACGGAACGGGCGCTCATCTCTGCCGGACGGCGGGAGCGGAGCCTGGTCAAAGCTCTGGAGGCGCTGATTCTCGGCTGGGCGCTGAAGCTGGCCCCACTGATCCGGATGGATGAGTACAAGTATCGGCGGCTGGAGAACAAGCTCACAGCGGCAGGGCCTGGATATGACCCCACAGGTCTACACGGCCTATTCGATTCTGAAGCCCTGTCTGATTCTGCTCGGCATCATCCCGTGCCTGCTGATCCTGCCCATCCTGAGCCCCCTCATCGTGGTGCTGGCCGTTCTGACCTGGTTCAAGGAGAGCCGTCGGGCTGACGAGCTGGTCAAGGCCAGAATGGAGCTGATCGAGGGCGAACTGCCCCGGTTCGTCGCCACCATCCATCAGGAGCTGGCAGCCAGCCGGGATGTGCTGCGGATTCTGGAAAACTACAAGAAACACGCCGGGCCTGACTTTGGTCGTGAGCTGGATGTGCTGACTGCGGATATGCGGTCCTCCTCTTACGAGGCGGCGCTCATCCGCTTTGAGGCCAGAATGGGCTCAGCCATCATTTCAGACATCGTCCGCGGCCTCATCGGCATCCTGCGGGGTGACGATGGCAGGATGTATTTTCAGATGCTCTCCCATGATCTGAAAGCACAGGAGCTGCAGCGGCTCAAAGCCAAGGCCGCCAAGATGCCGCCCAAGATCCGGGTATTCAGCTTTATCATGCTCCTGTGCTTTTATGATGACCTATATCGTCATCATCGTGTACCAGATCGTCAACTCCCTGGGGAGCCTGTTCTAAAGGAGGGTCGCCATGAGAAAATTACTGAAACGGCGCTCCGGCGAAGGCTATATCGATGTATGTGTCCTGGTGGTGTGCGCCATGCTGGTTCTGGCGCTGGTGGTCCGCGTGCTTCCGGTCTACATCACCAAACAGCAGCTGGACACCTATGCCGTGGAGCTGGTGCGTGAGGCGGAAATCGCCGGCCGGGTTGGCACGGAGACCACCCGCCGGGCGGCGGCGCTTACCGACAGCACCGGGCTTGACCCCGACATCCGGTGGTCCACCACCGGACGCATCCAGCTCAATGACGAGGTCACCGTGACCCTGACGCTGGAAACGGATATCGGTCTCTTCGGGGGCTGGGCTCGTTCCCTATCACGCTGACTGCGGAGGCCACAGGAAAGTCGGAGGTGTACTGGAAGTGAGAAAGGCTATTTTTCGCCGTCGCTCCGGCGAGGGCGCCCCCATGATCCTGGCCATTGTGCTGGTCTTGCTGATGCTGTTCTGTGCCGTGGCGGAATTCTGCCGGTTCTGGATCATCGCCCAGGGCGTGAAGGAAAGCCGCACAGCAGGCAGTGATCTCCACCGTCAATGACAACTATGACGATGTGTACCACGCCGTGCGGGAGGGCTATGCCGCCGGATGGTATCCGGACGGTCACAGGCCGCTGGGATGAGAGCATCGATACCGGCGATGTGTACGGCCAGCTTTCCGAAACCCTGGGCCTGGAAAATACGGCACAGGGGTACCAGAAGCGTTCAGGCGGAGAGATCGAGTACATAATCTCCGGTTTGTCTGTGGAGTTGGAGAACAACGGCCTCAGTTCCGGTCAGAGCGAGGGTTACACCGCTGTGGTGGAGATTCACTTGGAGGTTCCGGTACGCTTTCTCGGAAACCTTCTGCCCTCTGCCAACATGACTTTGCACACGGGAGCGAAGTATATCCCGCTCTTCTAAAAAGGTTTCTCCTTTGCAATAGACTTCCGCGAAAGATGTGGTATTGTCCATAACAAGAAAAAAATGTTCAAGGGAGGTATGCGCTATGACAGAAAAAAGACGAAGAAAATGATCCTCATCTCCATCGGCTGCCTGCTCTGTGCGGCCGGTTGGAATCGCCACCCGTTTTGGTAATCGCCGCCTTCGGCGCAAAGCAGCGACGGATGTGAATATCAACAGCGACAGTCAGACGGATGTGGACATCCAGGTGGAGGTGCCGGATGAATCCAAACAGATCCCGCCCAGGGCGCCGACTCCACGGTTTGGAGCAGTCGATCCAGGCCGATCCGGTCAAACCGGAGCCGCCTGAAAGCCGGAAGCCCCAGGATGGAACCTCGACACTGCCGGAGAACCACGACGCAGAAGATGTGCCGGAGGAGGAACGCAGGACCGAAGACGAGGAACCGCCCACCTAGTGAGGAGACGCCGCAGCTCCCCACCGAAACAGGAGCCTGCTGCCGGAAGCACCAACGGCGCTGGACAGGTCTATGTGCCCGGCTTCGGTTATGTGGAGAACAGCGGCGAGAACACCGATCATCGAAGGAAATGATATATACGAAACGGTACAAAATCGGGCACAATGGGTGGCGGAACTAACCAATATTGGGAAAGAAGCCAAGCAGTCAATCCCGACTGCGCCTTCTCTT